>Ga0208975_1000479_pt1 | contig 19269 bp, 12 predicted proteins | sample GreLakmeER78MSRF_FD_187700 | JGI IMG/M metagenome (GOLD analysis project Ga0208975, IMG submission 187700) | Freshwater lentic microbial communities from great Laurentian Lakes, MI, USA - Great Lakes metaG ER78MSRF (SPAdes) | ecosystem: Environmental > Aquatic > Freshwater > Lake | place: Great... | reverse complement strand
CAAGAGTTTCACTATTGGTGAAACTCGTAGTTTCACCAAGAGCAAAGCTTTTGGCTTTGCTCTTCTGCTAAAGCCAAGAGTTTCACTATTGGTGAAACTCGTAGTTTCACCAAGAGCAAAGCTTTTGAGCTTTACTCTTTAGCTAAAGCTCAAGAGCAAAGCTTTTGACGATAGTACTGCGCGTTACGCGCTAGGCTTTGCTCTTTAGCTAAAGCTCAAGTTAGAAAATAAGACAATTCGTAAAAAAAATTCTTTCTGGAAATTTGTATTAAATTCCCAGAAAGAATAAAAAATTTACAGAGATGAACCTAATCCAACATACGATCCATAGAAAAAGATAGAAAGTAAACCAATAGCAGCAGTACCCACTAAAGTACCAATAAGCCATAATGGGATACGGCCAGTAGTTCCTGTATTAGACATATAATTAATCAATAAAAAAGAAAAATCGACAGTGACATACAAGACCACAAAACAATCTTTTTTATTTCACAAGGAAATTAATTTGTATGTTAACCTTGCTATTTTCATTAAAGAAAATAGTAAGAGGGTCTCGGGATTTTTGCCTAAAAATTTCGTATTAATTATAAAAATAACACTTATTTTAATATTTTTCAAATAAATATTCTCTAAATTATTGGAGACTAGTTCTTACAAAATTTGTTTCTTTTAGTTTAAAGAAAAAAATAACGTAGCTTTTCTCCTTTCATTCATGGCTTTAGCTAAAGAGCAAAGCCATTGGCTTTGCTCATGGTGCAACTAAGAGTTTCACCATAGGTGGAACTCATGGCTTTAGCTAAAGCCATTTTTAGTAGTGTGTTTCTCAAAACCTATTATGGCTTTTTACAGTCTACTATGTTTAAACTAGAGTCTCTTTTTTAAACGTAGTAATATCCTTTAATTTCTTCGAAGTTTTTTTTAGGACTAAAACCTATAGGCGGCAAAATTAAGGTTTTAAAAACCTTTTTTATTTTTTATCTTTTAAAACTAAAGATTTTGAAAATACCGCTCTTTCGAAGATCCTTTCAAAAAATTAAGCTTAAGAATTAAGCTAGTTTTTTGATTTTTTACTGTTTTTATTTTTCTTACTCTTTAAAAAATGCCATCTTTACTCCAAGAGCAAAGCTTTTGGCTTTGCTCTTCTGCGAAAGCCAAGAGTTTCACCAAGAGCAAAGCTTTTGGCTTTGCTCTTCTGCGAAAGCCAAGAGTTTCACCAAGAGCAACGCTTTTGGCTTTGCTCTTTTGCTAAAGCCAAGAGTTTCACTATTGGTGAAACTCTTAGTTTCACCAATCGCGTAGCCGTTACCAGCAATCGTAATGCTAAAAATGAACTCTTATTAACAGTTTTTTTATAAATTATTGAAAAAGTAAGTGGAAATTGGATTCAAAATAAAAAATTTGGTTTTGAAATTTTATAAATGGTCATTTTGTTCAAAGGAGTTCGTTAGTTAGATGAAAAAGACGTTAAATGGTTCTAAAAGCAAAGCTTTTGGCTTTACGAAAATCAATTCGAACGTTTCCATTAATGTCTTCGAAGGTTAAAGCCGTTGGCCTTATGTCGAATTACAACGGGATAAATAAAAGCTCCTAAATGATTTTTTAAAAACCAGTTATTTTATTTATAAAAGAAAAATAAAGTTAGTATCGCACCCACTTAACCAAATAAAAATAACACCTAATTGTCCAAAATGCGCACTAAATACTTTTCTTGAAATTTCTTCAAGGTCACTTGTATGACTATCGAAATCGTGAGCATCTGCGTGTAAGTTCCAAATCCAAGTTGTTGTATTTGGCCCTTTTGCTAATGTACGTGAAAAATGGCCAGGTTTTGTCGGATAGATAAGACAAGTTTGGATTCAAACTTTCAAATCTCCCAAAGAACCCCATATGCAATTTTCATTGCAGGAGGCTCAAGCACTTAAAATAGAATTAAATAGTGAGTCTAAAACTAAAAGTTTTAATTAAATTGAATATGAACAGTTTTTGTTTAAATTTTTTGGACGAGCAAAGCTGTTGACTCTAGTACTGCGCGTTACGCGCAGGAGCTGTACTCTTTAGCTAAAGCTCCAGAGCAAAGATTTTAACTTTCTTTACCAGAAATATAAAAATAAAGAAAATCTTATAAGGAATAAATACTAATTACAGTATAATTCAAAAGCTAAAAAGTTTCAATAAGAGCACAGCTTTTGACTCTAGTACTGCGCGTTACGCGCAGGAGCTTTGCTCTTTAGCTAAAGCTCAAGAGTTTCACTATTGGTGAAACTCTTAGTTTCACCAAGGGTAAAACCATTGGCTTTACCCTTTAGCTAAAGCCAAGAGTTTTACCAAGCGCATAGCCGTTGGCGTTACGCGCAATGCTAACGCCAAGAGCAAAGCTTTTGGCTTTGCTCTTCTGCTAAAGCCAAGAGTTTCACTATTGGTGAAACTCGTAGTTTCACCAAGAGCAAAGCTTTTGGCTTTGCTCTTCTGCTAAAGCCAAGCGCGTAGCCGTTGGCGTTACGCGCAATGCTAACGCCAAGAGCAAAGCTTTTGGCTTTGCTCTTCTGCTAAAGCCAAGAGTTTCACTATTGGTGAAACTCGTAGTTTCAACAAGAGCAACGCTTTTGAGCTTTGCTCTTTAGCTAAAGCTCAAGAAAATAAAAATTTCAAAAGTTTCTTTTTTTAAGGAAAACCTTCAAACAATCTTTAAAATTTGCTAAAATTAGAATTGAATTTTGATTTTCAATAAAAACTAAAAAATATTTAATTTTACCAACATTAACACTTTTTAGCTTTAGCCCAAACTAAGCGTTTGTTATTTATTTACGTAACGATGTACTGTATTTATTATTTTGGAGACATACGCTATGACGATAGCGATTGGTACATATCAAGAAAAAAGAACATGGTTTGATGACGCTGATGACTGGTTACGTCAAGACCGTTTCGTATTTGTAGGTTGGTCAGGTCTTCTATTATTACCATGTGCTTACTTTGCAGTAGGTGGATGGTTAACAGGAACAACATTTGTAAGTTCTTGGTACACTCATGGTTTAGCAACTTCTTACTTAGAAGGTTGTAACGTTTTAACAGCAGCTGTTTCAACACCAGCAAACAGTATGGCTCACTCTTTACTATTTGTATGGGGTCCTGAAGCACAAGGCGACTTAACTCGTTGGTTCCAATTAGGTGGTTTATGGGCATTTATTGCTTTACACGGCGCTTTTGGTCTAATCGGTTTCATGTTACGTCAATTCGAAATTGCACGTTCTGTAAACTTACGTCCATACAACGCGATTGCATTCTCTGCACCAATTGCAGTTTTTACATCTGTATTCTTAATTTACCCTTTAGGTCAATCTGGTTGGTTCTTTGCACCAAGTTTTGGTGTAGCATCAATTTTCCGTTTCATTTTATTCTTCCAAGGTTTCCACAACTGGACGCTGAACCCGTTCCATATGATGGGCGTGGCTGGTGTTTTAGGTGGCGCATTATTATGTGCCATCCACGGTGCGACAGTAGAAAATACTTTATTTGAAGATGGTGACGGTAGTAACACTTTCCGTGCATTCAACCCAACTCAAGCGGAAGAAACGTACTCTATGGTTACAGCTAACCGTTTCTGGTCTCAAATTTTCGGTGTAGCATTCTCAAACAAACGTTGGTTACACTTCTTCATGCTTCTAGTTCCAGTTACTGGACTATGGATGTCGTCAATTGGTGTAATTGGGTTAGCATTAAACTTACGTGCTTATGACTTCGTATCACAAGAAATTCGTGCAGCTGAAGATCCAGAATTCGAAACGTTTTACACAAAAAATATCTTACTTAACGAAGGTATTCGTGCATGGATGGCCGCTCAAGACCAACCGCATGAAAGAATTGTCTTCCCAGAAGAAGTATTACCTCGCGGTAACGCTCTATAATATTGGTGAAACTTTTAACACTTCTTATTTTTTAGCAGTTTATAACTTTAAAAGGTTATTTGCTTACTAAAATTATAAATTAGGTGTAGCTAAAGAGTAAGGCTTTTGGCTTTACTCTTTGTTAGATAGTCTCTTTAGTTTAATCTAAAGAGACTATTTTTAGGTTTAACTGAAAGCTCAAACTAATAGCTTTGATAATAAATATTAAAAATTTTTGGCGTTACGCTCAATACTAGCGTCAAAAGCGTTGCTCTTGGTGAAACTCTTGGCTTTAGCAAAAGAGCAAAGCCAAAAGCGTTGCTCTTGGTGAAACTACGAGTTTCACCAATAGTGAAACTCTTGGCTTTAGCAGAAGAGCAAAGCCTAGCGCGTAACGCGCAGTACTAGCGTCAAAAGCTTTGCTCTTGGCTTTAGCAGAAGAGTAAAGCCAACAGCTTTGCTCTTGGTGAAACTACGAGTTTCACCAATAGTGAAACTCTTGGCGTTAGCATTGCGCGTAACGCCAACGGCTACGCGCTTGGTGAAACTCTTGAGCTTTAGCTAAAAAGTAAAGCCTAGCGCGTAACGCGCAGTACTATCGTCAAAAGCTTTGCTCTTGGCGAAACTACAAAACTACGAGTTTCACCGTTCAAAAAATAAAAATTTGGAAGAATTTGTTTTATCGGTTATAATTTACTTTAATATTTATTTTAAAAAATAAAACGTTTAGCGGCGGGCGTAGCCAAGTGGTAAGGCAGTAGACTGTGACTCTATTATGCGCGGGTTCAATCCCCGTCGTTCGCCTAAATAATTAATTGGCTAAAGAGCAAAGCCATTAGCTTTGCTCATTGTAATGTAGAAATGGATCAAAAAGTAAATTTTAAATTGAATTTGTAAAAACGGAGGTTAAACAAAATTGAAAATTCTCGTTCAGAGATTTTTAAAAGCGTTGTCTTTATTACTTCATATGTCTTTTCTTTATTAACTCGTATTTCGATTAATTTTCTAAAAACAACGAATTCTTTGCTAAAATTTTCTATAAAAGTATCTTTTTAGGAGAAATTCCATGACAATTAGTTCACCTGAACGAGAAGTCAAAAAAGTAAAGATTGCGGTTGACCGTAATCCAGTAGAAACAAGTTTTGAAAGATGGGCGTGCGACCTGAAAAACAGATATGACAAAAAATTATTTAATATTTATTAATATTATTTACTGACACGCAATCCTAACGGGTCAAGCCCGTTAGTGATAGCATTATACTGAAAACTAACAACAGCATTTTACCAATTCCTTTAATTTAAAAATCAGTTCTAGCAAGATTATTTTTCACCAAGAGCAAAGCTTTTGACGATAGTACTGCGCGTTACGCGCTAGGCTGTGCTCTTTAGCTAAAGCTCAAGAGTTTCACTATTGGTGAAACTCTTAGTTTCACCAAGGGTAAAACCGTTGGCTTTACCCTTTAGCTAAAGCCAAGAGTTTCACTATTGGTGAAACTCGTAGTTTCACCAAGAGCAAAGCTGTTGGCTTTACTCTTCTGCTAAAGCCAAGAGCAACGCTTTTGACTCTAGTACTGCGCGTTACGCGCAGGAGCTTTACTCTTTAGGTAAAGCCAAGCGCTTTGCTCTTCTGCTAAAATAATAGCTTTATAAATAAAAAATTTAATGTCTTCAAAAAAAACACTGCTTTTAGAGTTTTTATTTCAATTGCAAATGCAAATTTATCAATATGAAAAGCATGGTAAATTCAATAAAGCAAAAACATGCCAAAAAATCTATTTAGAAACATTTGCTTCGACCGTGTCGATTATTCAAAAATTACCAAAACAGCCTCCTGGTAAAACTAAGAGTGGTGGAACTCATGGCGTTAGCATTGCGCGTAACGCCAACAGCTACGCGCATGGTGAAACTCTTGGCTTTAGCAGAAGAGCAAAGCCATTAGCTTTGCTCAATGGTGAAACTCTTGTAGAAAAAAATAATAAAATTTTGATACCAGCCAATCGAACTACTCCTCGTTCGCTAAAAAACGTTAGTAATCAGCAAAGCTCCGAGCTTTACTCTTTCTCGCAAGCCAATATTTGTAACAATCCGCAAAGCTTACAATTAGAGTTTTTAAATGGCGTAACCGAACCTTTGTGGGAAGCTCGCTTTTTCTCAACGGTTTATGGCTTACGCACTGGACGTTCTTGCTACGATTTAATAATCCATCTCCAAAAAATTTTACAAAAAAATTCAAACTATTTTTTTCAATTCGATATAACCCGTGGTTTTGAAGATAATTCAGAAAAATGCGCGAATTATCTTCTACTTCCAAAGAGAATTCCCAAAAAATCTTTTATAAAATTTAACCTTTTTAATACTATTTTTAATAATGTTGGGTTTAACAGAAGGAAAGTAGCCGATAGCAAAAAAGGCAATTCTTCCCTACCAAATTCTAATTTATTATTTTTGAATTTTTTCATAAATAATTTTAAAAAATTGGATACTGAAAAGAGTTTTTGTAATATCTTATTTCATAAAATGGATGGAATGATTTATAAATTTCAAACCCTTTTTCTTCATTTTTATAAACTTAAATATAATAAATTAACAAATGTAAAGATTGTTCGTTATGCGAATCAATTTTTATTTTTAACACCGGATCTTCCCTTACTTAAAGAACTAATAACAACGGTGATAAAAAATTCTACGAATGAGTTTGAGATTAAAATGAACCAAATTGGTCATACTCTTTTTCCGTATGAGGAAAAAATATCGGGCGTAAATTTTCTAAACTTTGAAATACGTCAAATTAAAAAGAATTCAAAAAATAGTATAGAAAACCCATTACTTACTCTAATATCTCCTTCACGTATTAATTTACAAAATCATTTATCCGAATTAAAACAAATAAGTCAACAATTTTCGAGTCAGAGCCAAGAGAATTTCATATTTGCTCTAACGCCAAAAATTCGCGCGTGGTGTAATTATTATCGAATTTGTTCAAATAAAAAGGTTTTTTTTTATTTAGATTATTTATTATTTAAAATTCTTTGGCGCTGGGCTTGCCGCCGCCACTCAAAAAAAAGTCGTCGTTGGATTAAAGAAAAGTATTTTCATTCATTGGATGATCAAAATTGGGTCTTTTGTGTTTATCAAAAAGAACCCCAACAATTTATATGTTTACCTTTTCATGCAGAAATAAATTTGATTCATTATAGCGAAGTTGATAATGAAAAATCTCCTTATGATTCTGATATCACTTACTGGCTAAATCGTTATACATAGCTATTGGTATAATCACTAACTGATAATTTCATTAGCTTTGCTGATCTTAGTTATAACAAAATGGCTGTAACTTTGCGCGTAAATACGCGCTGGGCTTTCGCTAAAGAGTAAAGCCATTTTGTTATAAATAAAAGAGTTAGTTTTATTTTTACTTTCAAGAGTTTCACTATTGGTGAAACTCGTAGTTTCACCAAGAGCAAAGCTGTTGGCTTTACTCTTCTGCTAAAGCCAAGAGCAAAGCTTTTGACGCTAGTACTGCGCGTTATGCGCTAGGCTTTGCTCTTATGCTAAAGCCAAGAACACACAAACACTAAACTTCTTACCAACTTGATTTCATTACCCCTGGTAATAAACCTTCATGAGCCATTTCTCGTAATACGTGACGTGATAAACCAAAATCACGGAAATAACCCTTCGGACGTCCTGTAACTGTACAACGGTTATGTAGACGTACTGCTGAACTATTACGTGGTAATTGTTGAAGTTTACGATGTAACGCTAGTTTTTCACGTAAAGATACTGCAGAAGTAATCTGCTCTTTTAATACTGCGCGTTTTTCGGCGTATTTCATTACTAAACGTTGACGCTTTAATTCGCGTTCAATCATACTTTTTTTTGCCATAATAAATAATTATAAAAATTAAAAATTTTATTAAATGAAAAAATTTAAACTTTAAATTGATGAAATTTTCAAACCTCAAAAATTTGATAGTATCAGACTTAAAAAATAAAAAACAAAGTTTTTTAACACGAGTTTGCCAACGGGTAAAATCATTAGTTTTACCCTTTAGCTAAAAATACAAGAATAGGCAGTGGATGACTTTCTCAAATTACTCCCATATTCTTACGATCTTAAGATCGTAAGAATGTACGCTTTATTATTTTCAATTTTTCATTAGAAAATGATTAAAATTAAAAGATTAGGACTAATTATATCGATTAAGTTCTAGAGAAAACTAGACACCGAAAATTATTCTGTTTTAGCTGAAGCTGTTTTAACATAAAGAATTAGTAAAAATGAAGTAGGAATAATAATAAATAATGCAGTAGCTGTTAATCCGAAAATGTTTACTTCCATAAAATGAAAAATCCAAAGTAAAAAATAGATAATCTATAAGAGTTTAAAGTTTAATTCTAGAGCCAAAAGTTGAAACGATTGGCTTTACTCTTTAGCTAAAAAATTCAATGTTACGAAAAGCTTTTAACCGAGAAATTACTTTTAATTCAAATGAGACTAAATTTTTTGTTAAACTCATTTGTTGTTAATTGTGGAATTTAAAATTATTTTTTATTGCTTTTTTAAAGCAAAAACAACAGATTTTAAATAAAAAAATTCAAACAATTTTAGCTTTACTTTTAGCATTAGCATTGCGAATAAATACTCGCGGGGCTATTAGCTAAAGAATAAAGTCCGTAACTTTACTTTTCGATAAAGTAATGAGAAATTAAAAAGATGACTTTTTAATACTTTTTTTAGAGTGTTATAAAACATAATTCATCCATTTGTAAGTCATTAAGTTCTACCAAAAGGCAGCACTGTTTTGAAGTGACGGTTGGATGGAAAAAATGAAATGAGGAATAGAAATTAGCGTTTTGAAAGAACTTACTCTTTGAAGAAATCGAATTTAATTACTTCAAAAAGAACCAAAAAGTCAAAATCGAAATTAAACAACAAATGAATTACAAATTCCTACTGCAAATACTAATAACATCCATAAGCTTAAACCTGAAAATACGATTCCTTTATTTTCTGACCAAGCGTTTGGAGATGCAAATACTACAGGTACTCCAACAATTAATGCAAATGAAACTACAATTAATGCTAATAAAGCAATTTGAAGAATTAATGTCATGATTATCTCCTAAATTTTTTGATATAATGTTTTGTTGGCTTGAGTTTAAGGATTTTTTTAATTAAAAAAATGACTCGGCCGCTTGTTCACAAAATTGTATCCGTATATTACAGAACCTTAAAAGGCAAAAAAAAGAATTTATCTTAGATTATAACAAATTTGACGAAGATTCGTCAAATTTGTTAGAGATTAGAAAAAAAGTATCGACAATAAAGGGCCAAAGACAAAAGCCTTAATTAGTGCATTCCATTTATGATTAATTTTTTAAATTACCAAATTGAACATAATAATTCCCCACCAATCCCGCGAGTACGGGCTTCACGATCCGTCATAATTCCCATTGGTGTTGAAAGTACGATCATTCCAGCCCCATTTAATAAACGAGGAATTTCTTTATGATTTGCATAAATGCGTAAACCTGGCTTGCTAATACGTTTTAAATTCGTAATGCATGATTCTTTAACTTTTCCTTGGTAAAGTTGTTTTGAGCGATATTTTAAACGTAAAAGAAGTACTTTTGAATCTTCCGACATTTGAAAAGATTGAATAAAGCCTTCACGTTCTAAAATACGTGCAATTTCACTTGTTAAACGTGTTTGTGGAATTTCCACAAATGTTTTTTTAATTAATGTAGCGTTACGAATACGCGTTAACATATCACTAATTGTATCATTTACCATATCAATGTTAAAATTTTAATCTTCAGTTAGAATAAAAAATTGAGGTGATTATTAGCGAAAAAGACATAAGTAAAAATTAATTTTTGGTCTTAGCCTTGCCTAATTCTGAAACAAAATTTTTATTCTACTTTTGAACTTAAATTAAATTTTCTAATTTAGAAAATACTAAAAAGCTCGCTAGGTTAAGGTTTCTTTTTTAGAAACGAGAGCAAATGCGCGTAGCTGATGGTGTTACACGCAGGAACTTTAGCGCAAGAGTTTCAACTTTTGGTGAAACTCGTAGTTTCGCCAAGAGCACAGCTTTTGACTCTAGTACTGCGCGTAACGCGCAGGAGCTTTACTCTTTAGCTAAAGCTCAAGAGTTTCACTATTGGTGAAACTCGTAGTTTCACCAAGAGCAAAGCTGTTGGCTTTACTCTTCTGCTAAAGCCAAGAGCAAAGCTGTTGGCTTTACTCTTCTGCTAAAGCCAAGAGCAAAGCTGTTGGCTTTACTCTTCTGCTAAAGCCAAGAGCAAAGCTGTTGGCTTTACTCTTCTGCTAAAGCCAAGAGCAAAGCTGTTGGCTTTACTCTTCTGCTAAAGCCAAGAGCAAAGCTGTTGGCTTTACTCTTCTGCTAAAGCCAAGAGCAAAGCTTTTGACGATAGTACTGCGCGTTACGCGCTAGGCTTTGCTATTCTGCTAAAGCCAAGAGGAAATTAACCTTTAAATGGTAGTCCAAATTCTTTTAATAAACGTAAACCTTCTTCTTGGTTTTTAGCAGTTGTTACAATACAAATATCCATACCTCGAACTTGATCAATTTTATCATATTCAATTTCTGGGAACATCAATTGTTCTTCTAAACCTAAACTATAATTTCCACATTTATCAAAACTTTTTGGACTAATTCCTTGGAAATCACGTACACGCGGTAAAGCTAAGTGAATTAAACGATCTAAAAAACCATACATACGTTCACCACGTAATGTTACTGTAACGCCAACTGGCATAGCTTCACGTAATTTAAAACCAGCAATAGCTTTTTTTGATTTTGTTACAATTCCTTTTTGCCCTGCGATCATTGCTAATTCTTTTAATGAAGCATCCACAATTTTTGCGTTTTGTGAAGCATCGCCGATACCACGGTTAATAACAATTTTTTCAACTTTAGGAACTTCATGTAAATTTTTATAGTTCCATTCTTTTAAGAATTTAGGTAAAATTGTTTCAGCATAATATTTTTTTAAACGTTGAGCCATGTTGAGAAAAATTAACTTTTGTAGTAAAAACATACAGAAATTTATTGAACAAAATTTTAATGAATTTCAACTATTGGTGAAACCCATTTGTTAAAGCCAATAAATACTTCTGAAAATTCGCTTTTTATTATACTAATAAGGCTTGGCTTTAGCATTGCGCATAACGCGCAGTACTAGATTTGCTTTTGTTATTAGTTATAAAGAAAAACCAATTAAATAACTTCAGGTGCTAATGAAATAATTTTTGTAAAATTAGCATCACGTAGTTCACGAGCGATAGGACCAAAAACGCGTGTTCCACGAGGGTTACCTTCTTTATTGATAATTACTGCAGCATTATCATCAAAACGAATTTCCATACCATTTTCACGATGAATCCCTTTTGCAGTTCTTACTACAACTGCACGAACGACATCCGAACGTTTTACTGGCATATTTGGAAGAGCGTCTTTAACAACAGCAATAATAACATCACCGATATGTGCAACTTTTTTACGGCCGCCTAATACACGAATACACATTAATTTGCGAGCACCTGTATTATCGGCTACATTTAAATACGATTGAGTTTGAATCATACGAAATTTTGAGGATTTATATTTTTATTTATTTTCATCACAACTAACTCTTTTAAAATTTAGATGAACTAAACTAAAAGATGGAACGATTTTAATACTCTGATTTTATATTTTTCAAGAGTTTCACCAAGAGCAAAGCTTTTGGCTTTGCTCTTCTGCTAAAGCCAAGAGTTTCACTATTGGTGAAACTCTTAGTTTCACCAAGAGCAAAGCTTTTTGCTTTGCTCTTATGCTAAAGCCAAGATAAAATCATCGTAGAGGCATTAGCTTTAACTATTGCTAAAATAGTTTTCTTGGCTTTAGCTAAAGGGTAAAGCCAATGGTTTTACCCTTGGCGAAACTACGAAAGTATTATTCGTTTATTTTTTCGAACAAAAAATTGGATTGGACTTCTTTTTTAATATGTTTTTTTATTAAAAAAATAATGTTAGTCAACTTTTGGAATTGCTTTAACAAATTTTGTTTTTACTGGCATTTTATAAGCAGCAACACGTAAAGCTTGTTTTGCCATTTCTTCAGAAATTCCAGTCATTTCATAAATTAATTTACCTGGTTTTACAACAGCTACCCAAAATTCTGGCGCACCTTTACCTGATCCCATTCGAGTACCAGCTGGACGTACTGTAGCAGCTTTATCTGGAAACAAGCGAATCCATAATTTACCACCACGCTTAACATAACGCGTTAAAACACGTCGACCAGCTTCAATTTGGCGTGATGTAATCCAACAAGGCTCTAATGCTTGTAAACCAAATTCACCAAAGACTAATTGTGTTCCACGTGTGGCTTTACCTCTCATATTCCCAACATGGGGTTTACGATATTTTGTTCTTTTAGGACTTAACATAATTAAAATGTAAAATAATAATTGATTAATGTTTTTCATAATTCTTTTGAAAAATAAACTTTATCTAGACTTTTATTTTTAATAAAATTCAAAAGAAAATGGCTATTAAGTGTGTTTTTTATTAAAAAACACAAAACGAACTATTTTAAGTAATAGTTTTAAAATATTCTTAATATTTTTTTATTCTAATCTAATTTAGATTTAAAAGGACTAGAAACGTTAAATAAAGTCTTTTAAGATAAAAAATTAGAAAAACAAGCAACTTCGTAAATTTAACTAAAATTTGATATTCATTTCTAATTCTCATTTTAGTTCTTTAGGCGGCACCCGGATTCGAACTGGGGATAAAGGATTTGCAATCCACGGCCTTACCACTTGGCTATGCCGCCATCTCGATATTAAGTAATTATTGATACATTCTAATTTATAAATTGTATCAAAAATGTATAAAAAAATCTATAGTAAGTTTCCAAAAAATAAACTTTAAAATAAATTTTATATTAAAGGTTTTGATTCAAATGGGTCAAAAAAGAAATATTCCATCTATCAGTTTTGTAAGGAGTTTTAATCTTTCAATTAACAAACATACTTAACTTAATAGATGGAAAAAATAATAAAAATTACTTAGTAAAAACTAAAAATAAAATTCTTTTAAATTTAAATCATTAGCTTTGATTAGAAGTTAATATTGCATTTAAATTTTTAACTTTTTGATTAAATTCAGTAAAATTCTGAGCTTTTTCTAAACGTTTTTTAAGCACTTTTAAATTATGTTTTTGTATTAAATATTTTTTTGGTTGAATTTGCCATTCTTGGATCATTCGTTTCTTTTTACGTTTCATTTTCTTTTGCGCAGCTTTTGAATTACTGATAGTTTCAAGATTTGTTGGACCATTCTTGAACGTTTTATCAGCTTTTAATTTTGGTGCACGAATTGATTCTAAACGTAAATAATCTCCTGGCCATACTAATCCACCCGGTCTTGGACGATAACGCCAATTAATTGGTCGAATAACTTGACGTTGGATACGACGTCTTAATTGACGAATACGTAAATTCATTGGTTGATCTTTGGCATTTGAGACTTTACGACGACGTTCAGCCTTAGATTTTGCAAATCTAAATTCTTGAATTTGTTGATTTAAGCGAGTTTTTGAGATTGGACGAATACGCATTGTTGTATCTGTTCGATTTGTTTCGAATGTTATACGACGTGGGAATAATATTTCACCAGCACGCATAGGTCGACGACGATGATAACGACGACGAGGTTTAACACGACGACGTAACGTATAATCTGGAATTGGGCTTGTAGAATCTTTGACACCTAAAGCTACTCCATCTTTACCACGACGTAAACGACGACGGATATAACGATCACGTGGTAATCTAAAACGTTTATAGAAAACATAAATATAATGAACTGGTAACACTTGTTGACTTAATGGGCCTGAAGGGAACCATACTGGAGCTTTCGGGTGTTTTTTTACACGACGATAACGTTTGACTAAACGACGAATACGTTGTTTTTTAAATTTTTTCTGCGAATTTTGGAAAGATAAAGAATTTACTGATAAATCTTTATCTGTTAATTTTACTTGTGATGAAATTAATGTTTTTACTAAAATTGGTTTTGTCGTTTGTTTCATTGTACGGAAATTAAAACGACGCCATGCCAGTGGTGAAAAACCATCCATACCAAGAGCAAAGAATTGATCAGGATCATAGGTTGTAAAGGGAATTTGCCAATAAAGGGTAGTGGCAGCATTCATCCCACGAAGTGGTGCTTTTTCAAATTCGAGATTTGTGTCAAAGTTTGCAAAATTTTTGTTCGTAGATAAGTTTAATTTTTCTAAATTTAAATTGTATCCTGCATCTTGACGAGATAAGAAACGATTTGTAACTAAAAATTTACGTAAAGTTTCATCCCATCCTGCATAAAATGGGGTGCCCGTTAAATTTACAACAAACTTTGAAGACGGAATACTATTCTTAGTATTTAAATTTTCATTTCCTGTACTAAAGAGTTTAGTATAAAAATTCTGAATAAAGTTTTCTTCTTTTGTTGAAATAACTGCACTTGCTAGTTTTGGAGCTGTTTGAAGTTCTTTTGTAGAATTAAAATCTTCTCGCATTTGAATTGCTAAAGGAACAGCTAAAGGTCGATAATCTAAATTCCCAATTTGTAAAATTTTTTCACCTTTAATATTTTCTACTATTGATTGAGTGTTCAATTTGTTTCTTTCTAATAATTGAGCTGAAGATAATGTAGAAAGTTCAAAGTCTAAGAAATTGATTTTTTCTTGTTCTAATTTTGCATTAATTTTACCTTGGAAACGAGGTATAAAAACTTGATTCCACCAATTTTGTAGAGTGACATTTGAATCAATTCGTTGAATTTGTTTATTTAAATTACGAATACGTGTTAATGATGAACGTTTACGACGTTTTAATTTTCTTTTCGTTTGTGCATATTTTGGACGTTTTGCTCGTTTCCAATAACGATTTTTACGTTGACGTAAACGACGGTATTTAAGGTCAGTTTGACGGAATTGTTCTTTTGATGTTAAACCATTTGATAATTTATCAAAAATATTGCCTTTTTCCGTAACGGTTGCACTATAGCGACGAGAACGACGACGGCGTAAATTTTCTTTTAAACTGGCTTTACGAATTGCACTACGTGGACGCATACGCATTGAACCACGACGACGACTTCGTTTAACTTTAAATTTCGGGAAAGCAAAATTTATTGAAGAACCAAAGCCACTTGTCCAATTTTCATCAATTTTATGAAGCCATTGTTTCCAAATTTTTTTACTCATATCTCTTGATTTTCCATTTTCTACTTTAAATCGACTATTTGTTTCATCAGCAGTAAAAAATAAATTATCTTCTTGGGCAAAACGAGCATTAAACATTTGTTTTTTCTTTAAACGTTTAAAACGTTTACGTGTTTTTTTACGTTTTGTTAAAATGTTTTGTTCTTTACGCCATTGAGCTATTTCACTCTTGTCTAATTTACCAATCAGATTTTGTTTTGAAATTACAGAGTTTAGTCTCATTTTCTTTAGACTTGTTGCAAATGTACGACTAATATGATTAAAAATACTGCGTAATTTTAAGATTGGGGACATGCCTTTTGGTCCTGATTTATTGAGTTGTTCTGCAATACTCTCTTCAATTTTTTCAAAAGTTTGGATTTTATTTTTTAAATTAGTTTTTAAATAATTTTTAAGACGTTTGGCTTGCCAATTTTTAATGAATAGTCTTTTTGTTGAACTAGACTGTTGTTTAAAATTTGGATAACTTGTTTGATAGGCAATGGCTTCTTTTAAAGCTTTTTGAATCCCTGTTTTTAAGTTTAATTCTAGAGAGTAGCCATGAGTATTAAGCCCAATTGTAGTTAAAGAATTTGCTTCTGATAAATTTGTTTTATGAATTTCAAACCATTTTGATAATCGTTCTAAACGCGTTTTTAAATTTTTCTCAAAACGGTCTTGACGTTTTTCACGTTTTTCAACGCGACGTGATAAATAAAATTTTAATGCTTCAGTATCATAGATTTGACTTTGAGCATTTTTTAATAACACTAACCATAAAGATTGATCTTTAATTTCAGTTTTTATAAGTTCTTTGAGTTTTTGTTTCTGTAATTGTGTTAATTCAGTCTGTTTTTCTGGTGTTAATAAGAAGCCAGCTTCTTGGTTTACAAAACTTTCACGGCTCGTTACAGCTTTTTCGCCTCGAGTTTTTTGGCCTTTGTAGATAAATTTTGTTAATTCACCATAATTCTTTTCTTTTAAAAATTTTTGAATCATTGCTTGGCGAATAGGTTGCGCATTTAACATATACGCTTTTAACATATTTGTTGATTGATCTAGAACAGTACTTCCCATTTGGCCTTTTGAACCTAACAATTCTTCATGAATTATTGACTCAGCAATAATTGAATTACTTGTTTTATTAAGATATTCATTATATAACGGTTGATCAAATTTAAGGACAGTTTTAGAATTCAATCCTGGGGTATTCATATTAACATTTTCATTTGGAGTAATTGCAAATAAATGGCGAATTTTTTTAAAAGTTCCTTGAAATTGTTGATTATAAATACCACTAGCAAAACTTTTTGTTCCACCAATTTTTGATTTCATAGTTTGGTAATGTTGCATATATGTATACCAACGGAAACTATCATAATGTTCTGATAATAAAAATCTTCGTAAATGTAACAAATATTCTTCATTTTTTGTTAAAAAATGAGCCATTGGTTGACGTCGAATAAAATCGTCAATATCAAATTTTAATAATAAACGATTAAAGGGACTATAATACCAATGTTGTAAAACATCTTTATAAATTTGAGCACGATAACGACTTGCTTTTTTGCCAATAATTGAATACTGGTGAGTAGGAAGTTGTATATTACTACTATTTAAATTTTTATTTTTTTGACTGCTTAAGTCTGTTGAAAGAGCGTTCCCACTATTCATTACTGAACTTTCTTGATTTAGTTTAAATCGACGTGGTTGTCGTGGGCCTTTACGAAGAGCTTTACGTAGAGAAGCATTGCGCATCGTACGTTTCCAACGTAAAGTTGGTTTATAGTAATAGAAATATTTACGCATTAAAACACGGAAATAAGGAGAATTATTTTCTATGCCAAAATTTCGGAATAATTGAATTCCATAAAAACGTAACTTTTTACGGAATGCTTTTTCACGTTGCAGATAAATTTTTGCTGGATGAAATAGAGATAATGGCGATGTTAAAGTACTTGGTTCACCTTTTGATTCGCTTAAAAAATTACGGTAGAATAAATTTTCACTATTTTTTAACTTTAATTCCGCTGCCTTATCTTTTTGTCCGAATTCTTTCGAGAAAATTGGACCATTTAGATTTGATTCTTTTGATAGAATTTGTTTCCATCGTTTTGAATATAGAGAAGATTTCCCATCATTAATAGTTTTTTCATTTTTTGCAATTAAGATACGCGTATCAAATTTACGAATAAATTTACGAATTGTGGCTAATTCTTGTTTGGAATTTTGTTGTTTTAAAGTAGGAATAATAATTCCGGTTGGAAGATTTTGTGAGTCTTTTTTTGCATTTTCTAGTTTTTCAAGTTTAGTTGGTAAACTACGTTCATGAAAACTTGGATGGTAGACTTGTTCAAATAGCATACGGAAAAATTCTACACGTGGGCCCATAAACGATTCTAAACGAGGTGTTGCTAATTGTTTTTTAAATGAACGCATCCAAGGACCTGGGAAGAAACGGAAACGAACACGATGATTACGCATTTTTCGGCGTAACCAAAAACGATCAAAACCATAATTTAAATCCTCAACTGTAAAAAGATCATAAACTCCTTGGTCGTAAAGTCCTGCATCAAACGTACGATATTTTCGAATACGACGTTTCCAGCGTTCACGACGACCATGTCGCCCGCGGTTTCGGCGAGTATTACGATCTGAAGCTTTAGTACTTAAAAAGGATGTTTCTAATAACGCTTTTTGATCAATTAATCGATCTTCATGAGTTAAGCCGATGGGATTTGTAATAGTGTAATCAAGTCCAAAATAAGCTAAATTGGAAACAGCACAAATCATAGTTAAATATAAAAAGAAGAAATTTAAAAATTTTGAATAAGCAGTTGTTGTTACTTTAAATGTTGAAATTATACCCATATAAATATTATATGCAGGGTTTTCAAAAAACCAAGAAGTTAAATTTAAAAACGTTAAACTACCAACTAAAATCCCCGCTAAATAACTTACATGACTTGTTAAAAAAGTTTCTAAAGTTGAAACTGGAAAACTTTCTAATAAAGTTGATTCTGATCCAATAGATAAATTTGCTACAAAAGGATAAATTGTTGTTTGTTCCGTAAAAGCTATTAAGAAACTTAATAAAAAGATTTTTACTTTTGATAAATCTTCTAAAGTATATTTCTTTTCATTATAAGTATCCCACATATATTTTACTAATAAAAGAAAACCTAAAATATAACGAAATATATCTAAAGATAACCATGGAATAACAATAAAACGCCATCCTAAAACAATACTAGCAATCCATAATACATTTCCTGCAATTGTTCCTAGACCAGCTAAATAGCCTGCTTCTAAACCTTGCATGACAAAACGACGAATAATAATAAGATGCGCTGTTGAAGTAGGTAAAAACAAGAAGAAACTATTAATAAATCCAATCCCAAATTTTTCAAGGGCATAAACAAAGCTATTTTGTTGACCGTAAGATAAGGGAGTTTCTAGGAAATTGAACATATTATGGAAATAACTGTCTAAAACAGAAATTTCGGAAACCATCGATGAAGCTATTTCCGGAATAATTACCGGTAAAGACCAAAGTTTTTGAAGCCAATTTAAGGTTACAATATCTATTAAAAAAGTTTTGGTACTTAAAATAAGATAACTTAGAATTGCACCAAAATTTTCATAACTGGATAGAAGTGTACTTGAATCGGATTCAATAAATTTATTAACAACTTCAATATAATCTTTAACAGAAGTGACTAAAGAAAGAAAAGTTAACATTTCTTCATCCTTCTTTTCTATCCTTTGAATTTAGCATAAATTTTAAAAAACTCATTTTTTTATCTTAGACAAATTTTTAAACGTTTTTAAAATTTTTTATGCCATTTAAATTTAATTTTTTTTAAAAGTAAAAATAAAAATGGTAAGGTAATTGTTTGTGTTATTGTAATTTGTTTAAGATAATTAATTAATTTTAATAATAATTAATTTTAATTAATTTACAAATACCGAAAAAGAAATAGAGCCTTAAAATTATTTCCTTACTTAGTTACACAAAATTTTTTATTTTTATGCCGAAACTCAGGAGTGCAGCACACCAATGGCTTTGATCTTTAGCTAAAGCCCTGCGCGTAGCTGATGGT
>Ga0208975_1000478_pt1 | contig 19301 bp, 23 predicted proteins | sample GreLakmeER78MSRF_FD_187700 | JGI IMG/M metagenome (GOLD analysis project Ga0208975, IMG submission 187700) | Freshwater lentic microbial communities from great Laurentian Lakes, MI, USA - Great Lakes metaG ER78MSRF (SPAdes) | ecosystem: Environmental > Aquatic > Freshwater > Lake | place: Great... | reverse complement strand
TGGCCAGTACATTGGTGGGCTTACTGAACTACGCGCCTACATACTAGCATGATTACTATTAAAAAACTAAAGTGGAGTAACTTATTTTCCTATGCTGAAAATAATGAAATAGATTTTAGTAGTAATCCCTTAACTCAAATTGTAGGCTACAACGGACACGGTAAAAGTAGTATTGCTCTTATTCTAGAAGAAGCTCTATATAACAAAAACTCTAAGGGTATCAAGAAAACAGATATTCTTAACCGCAATACTAAAAGCAAAAGCTATTCTATTGAACTAGAGTTCTCAAAAGATGCTGACGAGTACATACTCAAAACTACCCGTGGAACTACACAAAGTGTTAAACTAACCAAGAATTCAGAAGATATAAGTTCCCATACTGCAACCGGGACGTATAAAACTATTGAAGAAATTATAGGTTACGATCATAAAACTTTTGCACAGATTGTTTACCAGTCAAGTGCTGCTAGTCTTGAATTCTTAACTGCTACTGACTCTAATAGAAAAAAGTTTCTTATTGACTTACTTAATTTAGGCAAGTATGTTGAGGCTGCGGACGTATTTAAGTCTGCTGCTAAAGAAGTATCAGATCAACTGCTTGTAGTAACTACTAGAATTAAATCAATTGACTCTTGGCTAGCTAAATACAGCACTACTGATTTCACTATTAAGCCGATCCTAGAAGTGCCGGAAGCTCCACGTCACTTAATTGAAGAAGTTGCTACTCTAACTGAGAGTATTAAAAATATCAATACTCATAATAAAAAAGTTATACAAAACAATAAGTATAAGGAGCTACTAGAAGATATTGTATTAAACCCTGCTATTAAAGCACCTACTAATGCGGCTGAAATAGCAACTATCAGAACAGAGAAGATTGAGCACACCAAGGCTATAAAAGATGCTGAGAGTTTTGTTCAAAAGATGAATAAATTAGGGGTACGTTGTCCTACTTGTATGCAATCGGTCAACGCTGACATAGTGGCTGACATAGTACTAAATCAACTTGAAATAAAAACAACTAGTGAAAATATCATTGCAAATGCCTCAGCCGCTATTAGCGAGTATGAAGTCAACTTAAAATTATGGCAAACCGAGCTAAAAAACAACGAATTATACGAAGAATACCACAGTTTGTATGATTCTAGTCTAGACAGTGAATTTTTAACTAAAAAAGACCTAGAAGACAAGATCAAAGACGCAGAGCGCAAAATCTTGTCTATAACAGAAAAAATTAAGAACGTAACGGCACATAACTCGCTAGCTGTAACTCATAACGCAAAAATTGACGTTGTAAAAACTCAAATGCAAGAGATGGGAGCTGAACTAGCAGAATTAAATGCAGATAACATTCAACTAACTACTAGGCTAAGTACTTTACAGGTGTTAATCAAAACATTTAGTTCTACTGGCTTAGTAGCTTACAAAATTGAGTGTTTAATCAAAGACCTAGAAGAAGTAAGTAACAAGTACCTTAGTGAGCTTTCTGGCGGTAGATTTCAGCTTAGTTTTAAAATTGCTGCCAGTGATAAACTAAATGTAATTATTACTGATAATGGTCTTGATATTGATATCTCTGCATTAAGCGGGGGTGAGCGTGCTAGAGTAAATGCAGCTGCACTCTTAGGTATACGTAGACTAATGCAAAGCTTGAGCAATTCTAGGATCAATCTGCTAATACTAGACGAAACTATTGAAAATCTAGACGCAGACGGTAAAGAAAAGCTAGTGGAAGTTCTACTATCAGAAGAACACTTAAACACTTTTATCATCTCTCACGGATTTACCCACCCCCTTCTTGAAAAAGTCCATGTAGTAAAAACAAAGAACATTTCAAGGATTGAGTAATGGTAGACAGCAGAGACAAAGGAGCCAGAGCAGAGAGTTTAGTTAAAAATGCCTTACGTCGTGCTACTGGCTTAAATTGGGAACGTACACCTGGATCTGGTGCATTAAATGAAAAGCACGGATTAAAAGCAGACTTGTACGTACCCAATGAAAAGAACCTGTATGCTGTAGAAGTAAAACACTATGCAGAAGATCATCTTACCAGTAGTGTGCTAACCTCTAAAACACCCCAGCTTATTGAGTGGTGGAAACAGGCTATTAGACAAGGTAAACAAGTCAGCAAGATTCCGCTACTTGTTTTTAAGTTTGACCGCAGTAAACTATTTGTAGCGTTTACTGAAGTACCTAGCGGTAGCTACAGGTACATGTTGATACGAGTAGACGAGCATGAGTTTTTTGTTGCATTACTAGAAGATTATTTAACCAGCGAGAATCCAAAATTTATTGCTTGACATTACAATCAGTAAATGATATAATATTCATCATTCCTAAGAAAAGAACTATATGTCAAAAGCATTTGCAAAAATTGGTGGATTAGATCCAGGTGTTTTAATGGTAGTAGACAGTCTAAACCTCGCGTTTAGGTGGAAGCACAGCGGCGATCTTGATTTTTTAGAATCCTACTGTAAAACCATTGAAAGCCTACGGAAAAGCTACTCGGCTGGAAAAGTAGTAATGACTTGTGACAGTGGCAGTAGTGGCTTTAGAAAGGCTATTTATCCCGAATATAAGCAGAATCGTAAGGATAAATACAGCGAACAAACGCCTGAAGAGCAAAAAGAGTTTGAACTCTTTTTTGAAGAATTCAATCGTGTCATGGGTTCCTACACGGAATCTACGAACTACCCTGTTTTTCGCTTTGAAAAAACTGAGGCAGATGACATTGCAGCATACATTGTAAAAACTAAAAAGCAACATAATATACATACTATTGTCCTTGTAAGCTCGGATAAAGACTGGGATTTACTTGTACAGCCAGGTGTAAGCAGGTTTAGTTATGTTACCCGCAAAGAAGTCACATTTGATAACTGGAACGAGCACTATGAATACGAACCAGAAGATCATATTAGCATTAAGTGTCTAACTGGTGATAGTGGAGATAATATACCTGGCGTTAGTGGAGTAGGTCCTAAGAAAGCAATGCAGTTAGTAAAGGACTACGGCACTACTTATGATATTATCGCCAACCTCCCTATTGCTAGTAAATACAAATACATTAACAATCTAAACGCATTTGGTGGCGACGCACTAATGCTAAATTACAAACTCATGGATTTACTAGAATTTTGTGATGAAGCCATTGGTACTGCCAATTGTAATCTAATTGATGAAAAACTAGGAAAATATTTGAATGGATCTGTTAACTAAAGTAAGCGATATTAATTGCCGGCCTATTAGAGCGCATGCCTCTGATGCTGGTATGGATTTAAAAAGTACTATTTCAACTGTTCTTGAGATTGACACATCAATTGTCATAGATAGTGGAGTAGCTTTTAAAATTCCGATAGGTTACGTTGGCTTAGTTTTCGCAAGGAGCGGAATGGCTAAATACAATGTTAGTCCGGCTAATTGCGTAGGCGTTATTGACAGCGAATATCGTGGAAATGTAAAAATCAATCTTCACAATTACAGTTCCACACCTTATAAAATCGAAAAATACGACAGAATTGGACAAATTGTAATTTTACCTATTGCACTGCCTAATTTAATTATTGCTGATTGGGATGACAATATTTGGTTTGACACTGACCGAGGCCTAGGCGGTTTCGGTAGCACAGGAATTAAGTAAGGAAATATATGACAAGTACACGCGCACAAGTAATTACACGCAGAACCTATAACCGACCTACATCAGACGATGGCAAGCAGTTTGAAACATGGCAAGAAACGGTTGCTCGAGTCATTGACCACCAAGAATGGTTGTGGGAACGAGCTGTAGGGCGAGAGCTTGACGATACAGAATACGCAGAGCTTTATGACCTAGAACAGCTAATGCTAGACCGCAAAGTACTAATGAGCGGTCGCACATTGTGGCTGGGTGGTACTAATGTAGCTAAAACACGAGAAGCATCACAATTTAATTGCAGCTTTACACATGTTGAAACAATTTATGATGTAGTAGACGTACTATGGCTACTGTTGCAGGGCTGCGGAGTAGGCTTTAAACCGATTGTAGGCACACTAAATGGGTTCTCAAAACCAATTAAAAATATCCGAGTAGTGCGAAGCACTAGAACTGCCAAAGGCGGTAATGAGCATAATACAGAAAGCTGGGACGCAGAGACTAAAACTTGGACTATTACTATTGGTGATAGTGCCGAAGCCTGGGCAAAGTCAATTGGTAAGCTACTAGCTGGTAAATATCCTGCAGATACCCTAGTATTAGATTTTAGTCAATTACGCCCCGCGGGGGAAAGGTTGAAGGGATATGGCTGGATTAGTTCAGGTGATGATGCAATTAGCGTTGCTTATACTGCTATCGCCAATATACTTAATGGTCGTGCTGATAGCCTGCTTAGTCGTATGGATATTCTCGATATCGTTAATCATCTTGGTACCATTCTATCTAGTCGTCGCAGTGCTGAAATCGCACTTTTCGATTACGATCAACCGGAATGGGAAGAATTTGCAGTAGCTAAAAAAGATTGGTGGTTACATAACAATCAACATCGTACACAATCAAACAATAGCTTAGTATTTAAAAAGAAGCCTCTTAAGTCAGACTTGGAAAAAATCTTTGCAATGATGACTGAAGCAGGCGGAAGCGAACCCGGCTTTATCAATGAGGTTGAAGCACTACGTCGTGCCCCTTGGTTTAAAGGTGCAAATCCTTGCGTAGAAATCCTACTAGGCAACAAAGCATTCTGTAATCTTACCGAAACAGATATTGCTAAATTCAAGGGCGATAGTGCAGGTCTACACGCAGCCATTCGCTTAGCCGCACGCGCTAATTATCGCCAGACTTGCGTCAATCTAAAAGACGGTATTCTGCAAGAATCTTGGCATCTCAACAACTATTTCTTGCGTCTTTGCGGTGTTGGCCTAACAGGTATTGCAATGCGTCCTGATATGGGTAGTTATGACTATGAGTACCTAAAACGTACAGCAACATCGGCCGCAGTTGGAATGAGCTTAGAACTAGGTCTTCCTGCTCCCAAGAATGTGACATGTATCAAGCCATCAGGAACCCTGTCCAAGATTATGGATACCACAGAAGGCGTGCACAAACCTCTAGGCAAGTACATTTTCAACAATGTTCAATTCAGCAAGCATGATCCAGTTGTGGATAAGATGCGCGAAGCTGGCTATCGTGTAATTAACCATCCTGTTGATGATAGTGGTGTTCTTATTACCTTTCCAGTAATGTGGGACGGTGTTCAATTTGATAAAGTAGACGGCAAAGAAGTTAACATCGAATCTGCAGTTGTACAGCTAGAACGTTATAAGCTACTACAAACATCTTGGAATCAACAAAATACTTCAGTAACCATTAGTTATGATCCTACTGAGATTCCAGCAATTATTGATTGGTTACTAGACAACTGGGATTGTTATGTAGGCGTTAGCTTTATATACCGTACCGATCCTACTAAAACAGCTAAAGATCTAGGATATCTTTATCTACCTCAAGAAGTAGTAACCGAACAAGACTACTTACAGTACGTAGCAACTCTGCAAGAAGTAAGTCTCGATGATGCTAATAGTTTTGACGAGATTGTAGGTGATGACTGCGCTACCGGCGCTTGCCCCATTAAGTGATAGTAAAAAGCCCCACTAAGATTTGATCTTAGCGGGGCTTTTTTATTTTTAGGCTTCCACAAACTTTGTAAATTCTTCGGCTAATATAGAGACTGCTATTTTTCCTGAATCGCTTTTAAAGAAATCGTTTAGTTTTTCTATGTTTTTAGACACGCAAACCTGCTGATCTACAGACAACGCTTCTCCAAATGACTTATAAGTCTCAAGTTTAGATAAGGCGTCTATTACTACCTTCGGATTACTACGTAACGCATGTGACAAAGTTTCCGGGGTTATAATTTTTAGTAAATCCGCTAGCATGTTTTTCCTTGTGTGTTATTATAAAAGCCGCCAAGTAGACACTCTGTAGTCTAAAAGGCCGCCGCTATACTAGAAAACTAATAGGACCTGGTGGGCCAGGAGGGCCTTGTGGGCCTGCTGGCCCAGGCGGGCCGGGTGGGCCCATGGGTCCTACATCGTCATCATCGTCATAATCTATTTGTTGGTTGATGATAATAATATTATTATCATCAAATTCTATCAGGCTACCCGAGTGTTCGCGGCCGCCTGATTCCCAGAGTTGGTCTGGGTGCCGCTGTTGAAAACTACTGAGCTTTGCTTGACGCTTTGGAGATCAGCATTTAAAACACCTAGCTGAGCTAGGATTTGGTACTGAAGTTGCTGCTGTTGCTGAGCTTGCTGCTGTTGAGCAACGGCAGTGGCTGTGTTGTTATTGCTGATGGTGATATTGCCAGTAGCATCATGTAGTCTGCGCTCGTTACGTAGCTCAGTAACTTCATTAGCTAAAGTGGTAATAGTACGGCTATCATTGCTCTTGTCGATGCTTTGAATCAGGGCACGAGTCTTGTCGCCGTCATTAGAGATAGCTTGTGTAATTGCCCAAGCATTACGCTCGGCGATTAGTGAAGCATCTTTGGTAGCACTAATACCAGCGGCACCGGTAGTAGCAATAGCTAATTGATTATCTGAAAACCCTTTTTGATTCATCTGGGTTTGCATATTGAGGTTGTTCATTACAGTGCTTTGAAAGCCTGAAATGGAGCCAATAATTGAATTGGTACCTTGTGAGATACTGTTATTTAGGTCCATTTGAGCACCGGCTAGTGCTAGTTGGCCTTGAGCTTCAGCTAGTGGAACAGCTGCTTTAAGATCTGCAAGTTGCGACATAATCGCAGCATTGTTAACAACTGATTCAACTCCTTGTAGCGTCGCGGGTACACCGCCTTCGCCGCCGTCGAGTCCGCCACGACGAAATAACATTGTGCCTAGTAAGCCGCCTACTAAACCGGCTCCTAAACCACCACCTAGTGCTCCGCCCATACCTTGATTAGGATTGGCAAATAAATTTACTGTTTCTGCTGGAGTCATAATATTTTCCTCTATTAATGATGTTGTTGATTCTGCTGTTTCTACTACAGCTTTTGGTCCGCGGGGTGGAATCTCTAAAGTATCCACAATACCGCCGTATTGAATTGTTACTGTTGTCGGCACTTCTCTATCACCTTTGATATCAAAGTGCACATAATCTCCGGCTTGTACCCATAAACGATCAAGAGGTGTTGCTAATTGGTCGTTTATATATGCCGAAACTTTTGTGTTACCAGTACTACTTACTTCAATTTTACCGTCTGTAGGTATAGCTACTTTATTAGTAAGCCTGCTCGCGGCTGATTCTAATGTCCACATTATTTTTCCTTTAAACATAAGAAAAAAGTTTTGGTACAAAAAAGTTTATACCAACATATTATATGTATATTATATACCTTGTACCATAAAAAGTCAATACCAAAATTTTTTATTCAAAATTAACTTGCACTAAAATACACGGCTGTTCCAGCTAGTGTGGAACCAACCCTTATATCATCACGTACCAGTGAGCTTAGTGTATTTTGTGGAGAGTTAGCTTTCCACAACAATGCTTTGGTATCATTACTGTTAACTGTGCCTGATACGTCTACTAAATTTAAGTCCATAAACTCCCAATAAGAAGTATAAACTGAACCAACTGTACCTGTATCCGTTATGCTAAGAAAGGGTAGTCCTGTTAAGTATAAAAGGGAGCTGTTAGTTCCAGACCCTAATCCTGCTACTTTAAAATCAAAAAAACAAGTTACTAACTGACCTACTTTAATAAATTTAGCATTTTTAATTGTTAAGGTTATAGTGCCCGCAGCAGGTCCAGCTAATCCAGGGGTCCAAGCACCTGAACTATAATTACCTCCACTGCCGGATGTGCTAAGCACGCCTAGTGGATCTATAGCTAGTCCGCTACCAACTTGTACAAGCCCTAAACTACTAGTTGTGGCAATATCTCCATCTACAGTAACTGGAATCACGCCGGCGGGTAATGTGCCTGTTACTGGTGGTGATTGCTTTAATCCTCGACCAGCTACAACTGTATTAGGCGTTCGATTATATCCCATCTTATTACAAGAGTTTCCACTCTGTACCGCTATATACCAAGGTTAGCGAACCATAGGGAGCATTAATAACTGCTGTAGCAGCACCGTCGATGGTACCTGCTAGTGGTGTAATTGTAATAGGGGTGGCTGGAGCGGCTAAGCCAAGACCGTCTTTGATGTAAAATACTTGACCGGTTACGCCAGCAGGTAGATTAACTGCTACAGCAACTGGACCTGGAACTTCTACACTTACTACTTCGTCAGTTGCAGCCGCAACGGCAACTGGAGTAGCAACTGCAGTTCGTACTGCTAAAAATTCTGGGCCGGCAGTACTAATTGTAAGAGTAGTAGCACCAGTAGCTGTTGTTGGTGTTACGGTAATACCGGCACCAGCAGCAATTGATAGGGAATTATTGGTATATGACATGCTTATTTCCTTTTAAGTTAACTAATTCTTGTAAGAGTAATTTTTGCACTAGGAGTTGCGGGTCTTATAGGACCAACCGCTGCTGGTAGAAAAGATAATTGTACTGCTGTATCTGTGGTACTCCAACACATCTCTATATTACTGCCAGCAGTCATAGCAAGAGTAAAATTACCAGTTACAAATAGCAGTGCTGCTTGATTTGGTACTTCAATATCTTGTCTGGAATTTGCCACGTCTATTCCATTATATCTTAGCCATATACTTACCGTGGCAGGAGCACCTGGATTAGTTTTTTGTACGCTAACTGTAAATACTTTGTTGTAAGTACCTGCATTTATTACTGTAACTGCTGTACCGCCTACTACAGTAACTTGATTACTTGTACCAGTTGTGTTAAACTGCACTGTATTAACAGCACTAGCAACTGGATTTGTTTGAGTGGTGGTATCGTAAAAGAAACCATAATTAAGTGATGCTGGGCTAGCAGTTACACTAATAATACCATTACTAACACTAAGACCACTGCCTACCTGAACTACACCCCAATCAACAGTTGTGGCAAATGGGCTTTTATGTGACATTATACAATGCTCCAGTTAGTGCCATTAAATATAACTGTTATAGAGCCAAAAGGCACATTAATAGTTGCTGTACCTACGTCTACATTTTGCGCTGTGCCTTGAACAGTGATAGGTGCAGTTCCGGCATTACCGCTACAATCTTTGATAATATACACTGTTCCTAGTACGCCCACAGGCAGTGTAACTACTACCGGTGCAACTGTTAACACACATAAAAAATAATCGGTTGCTGTGGCAGTATATGTTGCTGTTGTTATGTTTGTTACGGCTACCGGACTAGGATTACCGGCCGGACCAGGTGGTCCGGGTGGTCCGGGAGGACCTGGTGGGCCCCGGTACCCATTAAATCCGCGCGGTCCTCGTGGACCCGGGATATAGCAAATATAAGGAGCATAGAGGCTCTGAGTTTGTGATTGAAACATTATTACTCCTTGATTTTTGGTAACAATTATTTATATGTACATTATATCTTTTGTACCAAAAAAAGTCAACACCAAAATTACATGCTAAAATTTAAGGACGTAAAAAAGCCCACCGAAGTGGGCTTGTTTTAATCTTGTTCGCGCGCTCTGACAATTTGATCGCGCTTGGCTTTACTCCAAGTTTGACCAGCATCTCCACCCCATAAGTCCCAAGCTACTCGCCCTGGACTAGGATAACCGTCTTCACCGCTGCTAAAACCAGTTGCTTGCTTGTCTACTTCATGGCGACTAAAGAATGAGTGCATACGCATTACAGTGCTTTCAGTAAGATTTTCCCCACGTACTAGTTGACCTGCACGTGCTAGTCCTACACGGGTACCACCACGTTTGCCTTCTTTTCGCCATTCTAAGGCACGTTTGGCTGCTGAGGCCATACCGCTAGTAGGTTTATAAGTACGCGCTGCTTTTTCGTTTTCATCATAGTAAACAGCAGTACTCATTTCATCTTCATCGTGATCTTCTGGCTGCTCACCAGCATCCCAATCATCACAAGTTCTAAGAGCAGAACAAGTAATATTCCAACGAGTACACACTCCACTAGGCATACCGTCAATGTCTGCCCAACGTGGAGTAACGGGCAATGCGCTGGGTAGTAGTTGTGGACCACTGCTAATGCAAACTACTGAATCTTCAGATTTATCATAGTACTCGCAGTTCATGCAAAGACGTGTCCTGGCTACTCCTTCAGGCACGTTCCACAGTTCTTGCTTTGCGAGCCAGTACGTAGTACTGGGCTCGCGAGGATCTGCAGGACCTAAGTTTGCGTACTGAATAGCAGCTAAGTGATTTGCAATATTAATTTCCGCGTACATAGTAGGTACTGGGCATTGATCCATTTTCTATCCTTTGTTATAGGCAATTATTATTTGTTTACACATACTACTACGTACGATATCGTCATCTAGGAATCGTACGACCTCAATGCCTTTTAAGCCCTCTAGCCTGTTTACAGCATCAAGCATACCACTATCAGGAATATCGCTTTGATTTTGGTCGCCGCTGAGAATTATTTTTGTATTACGCCCGATTCTGGAAAGTAACATTTGAAACTCTGCTTTTGTCATTTGCTGACATTCATCAACAAGTACAATAGCGTTATCAAAAGTTGCTCCGCGCATAAAACCTAGCGGCCTAGGTTCTATTGTTTTTGATTTTAGTGCATATTCGTAAAATCCCTTTCCTAGCGATTTTGTAAATACTGAATCAAATGGGTCTAAGTAAGGTGCATACTTTTCTTCTAGTGTACCTGGTAAAAATCCTAGACTACGACCCGTTTCAATATTAGGTCTTGTAAGTATGATTTTATCCACGCGACGAAAGAATAGCTCAGCTGCAGCATAGCTTGCTGCAATATAAGTTTTACCTGTTCCTGCACTGCCTATACCAAAAATGATTTCATTGTTTTTTATTGCATTCAGGTATTCTTCCTGAATATAGTTTAATGGTTTTACCTCTTTAAAGCTGGGTCCAGTTGAGTATTCTGCGGCTGGTTTTCTAGCTTTCTTTCCGGTAGTTCGGGCCATATAATTCCTAGTTAATTAATATGCCTACTTTAGTAGGGCCGACTCTGCTTCTCGGCGTCGTGTTAAGCCTTTTAATACGCGTCCTGCAGCTTTATTCCACTTTAATATTTCTTCGCTTGCGCCTAACCAGTCTCCGCTATCCGCACGTTTTTTAAGCGTTGAAACTCGGTAATTACCAAGTCCGCAATTATAACAAAAACTTATTAAGGCAGCCACTCTGCGATCGCTTGCATTTACTAAACTAGGAGATAACTTAAGTAAATTAGTGGCAAAGTAAAGGAGGTGTTCGTTAAGAGCGTGATCAGCCTGCGCTTTAGTCCAGATAGTACCGGGATGAATATCTTTTCCAGTAGACCCCCAGCCTATTGTCCAAGGGTGCCCACCCGTACCAGGGTCTGGATACGCAGTGCAGTCGCCGTTAGGCAATTTTTTATGATAGCCTTCAAAAGGTTTAACAAGCAGCTCTTGTGCTAAAACAATAGCATCTGAGATCATTTTTGGTATTTTTCAATAGATCTGCCAACGAACCAAAAAGTTAAGATCATATTAAGCATAGCAAAATCATCTATAGTCCAAGTACTAGTTAACATTGACTGCCAGCTAGCCCCCGAATTCATTGCATAGCTCATCGCAGATACTTTAACTGCCATGTAAAGTCCAAATAGTGTATAAGTAACCACAGGGCGTACTAATGCACTAAGAGCAGCTACCCAACGATAACTAGCTTTTGCTGTTTCTGATTGTTCCTTAAACGCAGTCTGAATTGCATCAAGTTGAGCAGTAGAGTGTTCTACGTACCGCTCCTCCATTTTGAATTCTCCGCGCATCTTTTCCAGGTCAGTTTGTAGTGTAAACATGGAAAGTTCGTGAGTACGTTCGTTTTTCTTGTCAAAGTACTTTAAAATTTCTGGGGCTATTCTAAATAACCCGCCAAATAAACTGCCTAGTAGTCCGCCGCTGAGAATGTCAAACATAGTTTTAGCCTTCTAAAATTGGTTCGGCCTTAAGCTGAGCTTCTGCTTGATCCTTGATTTTAACAAGTAAGGGATAGATACCAGTTTTAGTTGGTAAGTCTCCAAATACTTGCAGGATAGCATTGATTTCGTCAACTGAAAGATCGATAAGAACAGTTTTCATGTATTATAATTTCCAAGGAAGAGGTGGATAAATAACGCTAGGTTGCGATACCATAGCGAGTTCGGCTTGTAGTTCGGCCTCTAAAGTTGTGGCTTCTGAGCCTAGGGCTTCTTTAACCCAAGTAATTACTTGGGCTTCCGTTAAGCCTTCATACGGAGTAAAACCGTTGACGGGAGGTGCAAATGAAGTTTCCCCAGTACGCATAACTATGTTAGCTGTGTCTCTAAGAGAAACTTGCCATTTAGCGGATTGTACTACATTGGTGTGCCCAGCACTTTGTGGTAGTACTCCTACTTCTAAGATTGACCATACAGGTGTTGTCATGGTAATTAATCCCAATGTGAATCAAACATACCATTACACCAAATTACATGGCTAGCTGTAGCTGCACCCACAATAAATTTAGCACATAAAGCTAACCATTCGCCGGGCATCAAGGTAATAGGAGCATCAAATTTTACTGTAATATCAGGTGCAACCGTACCAATTGCTGCTGCTCCCGCAAAGCCGGTAAGACCTAATGGAATTCTACGATATGCTCTAGCAGTAGCAGCTGTTAGAGTAACCGCCTCAGTTTGTGCTAAACTAGGAACAGTAGCTCCAGTTGCTCCATATGCCAAAGACCACTGTAAGGTAGTAAGCGTGGCCGGTGCAGCAGCACCTACGCTTGCTGAACTAATACGCAGACCCATAATTGTTAAGTTGCGGGGGGGTTGTGTAATAGAACCCACAGGATTTTGAAATGAAAATACCATACCGTCAAGACCGGGTACAGCTGCAGTAATAGCTGCTTCACCGCCCAGTCCGCCCGTGGCTACAGCTTTAATAGGTACAGTTTGTGAAAGTGCAGCACCTGTAAGAGTAGTAGCTGCTGTAGCATTTGGAAGTGACGCTGTGCTACCAGGAGTAGTAAATCCGGCCTGAGTTTGCGAACCCATTTGACCCATGCCTGACATTTGCGCAGCCCAACTGCGGTTACTCATAATATCACCCGCAGTAACACCAATGTCGCCAATTTTTATCTGACACTGGTTAGCAGCATTTACTGTACCGATATTACGCTGCATTATTGTAACTGGTAGAGAATCCGTTAAGTAAGGTACAGCATTGCCAGTAGGTACTTGTAACGTAGCATAAAGTATATCATCAATCCAAAATTCAACTGAATTAAGATTAACTACAATTAAGTAACAACCATTGACATTAATAGGTAAATTTCCTGGAGTTACTAAAATTGCAGTTTCCGTAAAGGTACCGTTATAAGCAATTAATCCTTTAATACCTGCAGTAGTTACCTCATACCATACACCATCTTGTGGGCGTGTACCTGCAGTTGGTAAGTACAAACCCGCTTCAATCTGTTGATTAGTAATAGGTGCTGTAGTTAGTGTACCAGTTATTTCAACGTATAGTGGGCTAGTTGCACGTACTCTAAAATGTCGTGGAGTTGTAAAACTTATGTAGTTGCCGGAAACTGTTGCGCTACCTGCGTTTAAGGTAAGAAATCCGTTTACAAGAGTGCTGGTCATGGTTACAGCGTTACTTATTTTAATAGCACTACTATCTAAGACGGTTTCTGAAAATGTGTGATCGTAAAGTAAACTATCAACGCCTACACGAAGCCTATAATCATCACTGGTTTCTGGTGATAATAAAAAAGGTGTGCCTGTGACGCTACCAGGGTCATTTTCTGAAAAAATACGTATAGCACCAACATTACCTGGATTTGCTTCTACGTTAGTTTCTGTTACTACTTTAAGCTGGTTAGAGGCATTTACCTCAGCACCAGTCCCACTAGTATTACCTCTAATTATACTATCTAAAGCCATTTATATTCCTTATTGTGACCAAGACCAGTTAACGGTCCAAGTTCCGGTTAATTTTTGGGTTGATCTAGCATAGATAGTAAACCCAGAGCCTGCACTAGGTGCACTTGTCGTTAAATTTGCAAATACTGGAAAGTATTTGTGATCGGCAGCAGTATGATTGACACTTGTTGCATCGCCACGTACCTGTGCTGCAATAGTACTTGTTGATAAAATTCCAGTTTGTCCAGCTACGGATACAAAAGCTTCATTACTTCCAGGATAAGCTCCAAAGTTTAGTGTAGCAGTTCCAGATGTTATAGTACCTGTAGTATTAGGATAGCTACTTTGAATAAGACTAGAAAGAGTTACTGGCATATTTATTCCTGTGGTCTATCTGGAAATACTACAGCTGTTGGAAATTCTTCTTGAGAAGTAATATTCCTAAGAGCTTTTCTATATGCAGCCCATGCCTGTTTATCAACTACAGAATCTGATAACTGTGTCCAGTCGCATTCTCTTAGTAATTTGTCCCTCTGACTGCGTACTAAGTTGCCTAAATGCTCAGAATCTGCAGACAATTCTTCAGTAGTTTTATCAGCTACACTAACTAAATATACTTTATCATCTTCTATGTATGGAACTGTTGACTGCAGTTTTTGGGTAGCAGCATCGTATAGTTTCCATGTATTAACTACTTTACAGTTATTTTGAACTAGCCAAGCAGTGCTTGGACCGTTGGTACCAAAAGAAGTATTAGGAAAAATATCCTTATAACTCCCTATCTCGTCAATATTACCGTCCTTAATTACAGCAATAAACATATTACTCCTTTATCTTTCCGGCAAAGCACGAGCTGGTGGTGAAAAATTACTTGTATATCTAGCAACGCCTTTGGTGATTCTAAAATCATCTATATATCCGTTTAGATTATCCCCTAAAGAATTGCCGTTCACACCTATAACGGGCCTAAAAGCACCGCATGTATAAACATTAGAATCAGCAAAACTTGAACCTATTTGCGTACCATCAAGAAATAATTTACTTGTACCGGCAAACCTAGTTACAGCTATATGGTTCCATTTGTTTAATAAAGAAGGTACACTGGCTGATATTATATTTGAAGGCTGTACAAAAAGGCTTAGTAATCCGGCGGCATAATAAATATATAAGTTGGTACCCGCACCGCCTAGGGCCCTGTAGTCTATTAAGCCAAAGGGCATAGCGGTAGGATAGACCCAAGCTTCTATGGTAAAATCACTGGATCCTAGAACTAAGTCTCTTGAGTCATTGACTTGCAGATAGCTGGAAACTCCATTAAGATATATAGATCCAGTGTTATTTTTCTTAATGATATTGTCTACTTGTGCCGAACCTATAGTTTCTACTAAAATATGACTACTTTTGTCCACTACGCCAGCGTTGGTAAACTTAAGTAAAAGCTGGGTGTTGTCAATAACATTTAATGGAGCATAGGGTACTGTATATGTTGTCAGACTTGGGTCATACACAACACTACCTACCACAAGACGCATATCAGAAATATATCCTGTTGATTCTGTATCATTGACTACAGGACTATCCATGATATATGTAGCACCTTGTACAAAAGTATCAGTAACGGCCCCCTGAGCTATTCTTTGGCCGTTTAAAAACAATGCTGTTTGAGTAGCACCTATACCGCTACGTGATACCGCCATATGATTCCATTGATTAATAACAGGAAGTGTGGTAGATGTAAGTCTCCAAGCTACTTGCGCAGATGCTACCCCCCACGAATTTCCTATTACTGTTGAAGCACGACCAATCTGCAATCCACCGCTGACGTTGTTATAAAATAATATATCTCCACCTAAACTTGTTTGATCCCAAGTTGCTGTAGGATAAAACCAACACTCCCAAGTAAAAATACCGCTTCCAGGATTTAACTGAGAAATGCTTGCTGTATTTAAATAATCTCCGGTACCGTCAAAATAACTACTACCTCCATTATTTACAGCATAGTACGCTCTATCAGATATAAAAGGACTATATACTTGTACGCTAGTATTTCCTGCTGGAGTTATTGAAAAATTATTAGCACTAGAATCTTTAAATCTGTTTGATTGGCATGCAAGCAAAGAGGTACCCCCTATAGCCTCCAGCGGTTTATTAGCAGGGGTAAAATTTGTTGTGTATTGTGCTACGCCTTTTAGTACTCTAACATTAGAAATATATCCGTCAACATAAAAGCTAGTGGCAAAACCACCAATTAAAAGATTTGTTGCACCTAAATTGTACGCGACACTACTAGTTTGTGTAGCACCAACTTGTTGGCCATCAATAAAGAGTCTAATACTAGTCCCTGATCTAGTTATAGCAAAATGATACCACTGTCTTAATGAAAGAGAAACTGTAGCCACATAGTCCCAAGCTACCCCAGTTCTACCATAACCGAACAAAGTAGATGTTTGAAAGCCAAAAAATAAACCCCCAGTTCCATCTACAGCAGTTACAAGCAACCCACCAATAACATTTAAATTAGCATAACATTCAACAGTAAAATCTCCTGTGCTAAAATTAAAAGCTGTGTTAGTTGGAATACTTAAATAATCACCAGTACCATCAAAATAGTTAGACCAGTTTTTACCGTAAGGGTTAAATGAGCCTTGGCTAGGTGTTCCCGAGCGCACAAGAGAAATATTATTTGCACTGCTATCGATAAATGTATTGTTTTGGCTGCTTGACGAACTGTTATCACCGTTTAATAACAAAACTGTATTGTTAAAATACGTATCTTTTGTGCCCGTATAACTAGACATTAAAGATTTAGTTATACGATTCATGCAACATCTCCAATATACGCAGCATATAGGGTTGTTGATACTTTCCAGAAATTAATTACCGCATACCCAGTTTGAGGCAGAACTGGTATAGTGCTATTTACCCACGTAACTGTAGGCCAAGTAGCCGCAAAAGTTCCTGAACCATCTGCAATCATTAAAGTCATACTTTGACCAGTAGTAAGATTTTCTGTAAATGTAATACTACTAGAGAGAGTACATACTTGTACTGTACCATTAACAGGAGATAAAACGGTACCTGTTAATGTATAGACGTCTTCTGTTACAGCACCATCCAGTAATATATTACTTAAAATTTTATTAGTTAATGTCTGACTATCGCTGGTACCTACCACGGTCCCCGAAGGTAGTGTGCTACCAGAATCTTTAATAATTTTTCCTGTAGTGCCATCAAATAAGGCTATTCCGTTATTTATAGAAGATACTGGTCCAGTAGTATTACCGTTTCCTTGCTTACCTAGTGTAGCAGTAACCTGCCAAGTTGTACCATCAAATATAAAATAAACATTAATACCTTTTATATTTAATAGTATGTCATCAGCAACACCTTCAACAGTTGAGCCATTTCTAGCAACTGTAAGATTAGTAGTAAACCAATCTGATCCATCTGTGATTTCTACATAATTGCCCGTAGTTGGCGTAGCGGGCAGTGTAATTGTAAACGTACCACCACTTGTATCAGCTATTAACTTATCTCCTGATACAGCTGTGTATGTAGTAGTTTTTCTAGACCAACTTGCAGCTGCACCTCCAGCACTGGGAGTGTAAGCCTCCCAGGCAGTATTACCGGCATTTATCCGTATTGATTGTAAAGCAGACGGAGTTACTGTTGTGTACGTATCAGTTGCATTAGCAACTGGAATTGAACGAGCTGCAATAGTTGTTAATGCAATACCGCCGTTAGCTACAGGAAGTTGACCTGTTACTGCAGTTGTTAACCCAATATTTGTTATAGTATTGCTAGACCCACTAATTGTCTTATTAGTCAGCGTTTGCGTACCTGTTGGTGTTACTACACCACTTGGTGTAATTAATGATGATAATGTAGACATGCTGCTTCCTTATAAATCTGCATAATAATTATCTCCATGCAGCAGCTGTTAAAATAAGGGCCTGGCCTGCTGAACTAGCAGAAACTACAATATCTAAATTACTGCTGCTAAAAGTAATACGGGATGCACCCGACCCTTCAGTACCAGCATTAGTAACAGAACTAGCAATACCACTATCGTAATTTTCAGTAAGACCTGTCCAAGTATGTGGAGTAACATCTCCAGTAGTACACACACCTACAACCCCAGCACCACTTTGCATAGATGTTAATGTGGTAGTTATACTAGTTCCACCACTAGCAGCATTGCTAGTATTTGTACTAATAGGTGTAGTGCTATTATAATTAGTAATACGCCAAATACCGATTCTTGTTCTATTTACAACCGTTGAAAAAGTTACAACGATATTTGCTGTACTACCAGATGCAATAACACATTGAAATAATCCAGCACTAGTATAATTACTGCCTAAAACAGGAGCAGGGTTATTAACAGAAGTTGCTGATGTACCGTTTAATGTTATAGTGGATAGTGTATATGGAGTAGTGCTTCCCTCTGTACTTACTCCTAGTACTATCAACCCAGGCCCACCAATATTAGTTGAATTAAGGGTAAACGTACTTCCTGTGGCTCCCGCAGGACTACCGGCGTCAACAAATCCTATATATTCAACAGATATAACAGGTGTTACACCAGTAAGCATTATTAAACCTGTACCACTCACGATAAGCTTCCAGAAATTACACAGATTGTACTGCTAATAAATAATACAGTAGCAACACCTCTAGCTGCTAGTGATACAGTAGCTTTGTCTGCATCTATGCCACTTATATAAGCTGTTGTAATTGTACAAGTAATAGTTATCGCAGCACTAGTATTGTTAAAAATAGAAACTATATCACCTTCAGCAAATACGGCATTAGGAATAGTAATAGATCCCCCAGTTGTTAGCTGTACATATCTGCCAACATCTCCAACTGCTAAAGTATAACTACTTGACTTAGTTCCAACTGGTGGAACATTTCTAAAACCAGCATTTCCTCCGGCTGCTCCTATCTGAGAATAAAGTTCCCATGTTGTGCCGTCATATATAAAAGTTAGCGCAACACCGCCTATATCAATAGTTATATCTTCTGCTAAGCCCTCAATAGTAGATGCGTTGCGTGCAACAGTTAAATTATTAGTACCCCAATTATCTCCGTCTACAATATCTACCTGAGCTCCCGTAGTTGGACTAGCTGGAAGCGTAATAGTAAAAGCTGCAGCACTTGTATCAGCTATTAACTTATCCCCTGCTACAGCTGTGTATGTAGTAGTTTTTCTAGACCAACTTGCAGCACTAGGTGTATAAGATTCCCAAGCAGTTCCACCAGCATTGATTCTAACTGATTGACCTGCTGTAGGAGTTACAGTTGCGTAAGTATTTAATGTAGTAGAAACTG
>Ga0208975_1000476_pt1 | contig 19331 bp, 18 predicted proteins | sample GreLakmeER78MSRF_FD_187700 | JGI IMG/M metagenome (GOLD analysis project Ga0208975, IMG submission 187700) | Freshwater lentic microbial communities from great Laurentian Lakes, MI, USA - Great Lakes metaG ER78MSRF (SPAdes) | ecosystem: Environmental > Aquatic > Freshwater > Lake | place: Great... | reverse complement strand
TCCCCCAAGAATGACTTAATGTCCTGCTCTTTTACGCCTTCGGCAAGGAGCTGTTGTTTACGCGCTTCCCGGTCATTGGGGTTGGTAAATATCTCGAACGCGTCTTCACCTTTAATCACGTACTTGAGCATGTGCTTGCCGCTGGGGCGAAGCATTGGCGCGTAACCTTCAAGCGGACCTTTCTCGCGCATCTGTGCAACGAACGCGTCTCGCACGCGGGTTGCCATGCCCTTGTCCTTTGTATCCGAGTACACCCGGTCAAACACCTGCTGAGAAATCTGCTTAAACTGCCGGTTGTGTATTGCCCGCATCTGCCGATAAATAGCCTGCCCAGATGGACCTATGGCAACAAAGTCTTTCATCAGGCGTCGATAGGCACTGAGCTTTTCAGGGTTTTTGGCGTAGTCACTCTCGGGCTTGGTCAAGTCTACACGTGCATGGGAGGCACCGAAGTACAGGTTGGTAAACGCCTCGTACTTGTCTGCGTTAGCTCTTTTCCAGTCACCCATACGGGTGATCTGCGCCGTAATGCCGTCAACGAACTCTCGCATTGCGCCTTCAAACTTCACCGCTGTTTCTGTGAAACGCTTCATCGCGTCGGCAAAAGGTTTGTAATCACCTTTGCTCATGTACGACTGCACGTAGTCATTAAGCGCCGGCAGGGGGAGACCCCACGCCAACACCGTGCGACCGGCCTTCGCCGTCGCGGAACCTGACTCGGTACCCATCACCTTTGCCACTGCATCACGCACCGGCTTTGACCGCATAGGTTTGGAAGTGGAGTTTAGCTCTTCGCCCTGTAACCGCAGGAACTTGGTGTTGTTGGTTGGGGTGTCGTCGAATACAACGTCTTCCGCGGCTCGCTGCGCCCTTGTTGCGCTTTCAGCTGCGCCCATGCGCTTTGTGAGATCAATGAGTTCTTCAACCGTGCCGGACTGCGATGCAGGTAACCCAATGATACGGCGAATAGCGTCGACGAACCGACCCCACCAGTTCTGGCGTTTGAGAGTGCTTTGGAAATTTGGATTCGTTATACCTTCAGCAACAAACTCGTAGGGGTTTGTAAAACCATACGCACTGGATTCCGGGTGCTGCGCCTTGTACTGCTCAAACAACTGCACTACACGCTTGCCTTCTGGGGTGCCGCGAGCAATGGCATTGACGGTCATTGGGTGAACAAATTCGTGCAGGAACGTCTGCGCAGACGATTCGGATCGCGGGTCCAAGTAAATAGCTTCGTCACCGTTTTGTGGGTGCACATACTCACCGACAACATCCGGCTCTTCGTAACGACGTTCAATAACGGGCACTGTGATGTTTGGTGCAGCACGCAGCATAGACCGCGCAAGGTTACGCAAAGGCTGAGGCACGTCTTTGTCTTGGGCTATGCCCTGCAGTATGTTGCCCGATGAGTTTCCACGACGAACGCTATCCATCAAACGCACATTAGCCGGTATTGCTGCCGCTTCTTCACGCTTAGGTTGAACTGAAAACCTACCCGGTAACACCAGCTCACTGCTACTGCGACCCCGGATAGCGTTGTATTCGTTGTATATGGCAACTTGCTCAGGTAGGGAGAACGCTTTCAACGCGGCTCTTACATCAGTCGGGGGAGCTTCGCGAACAATGTTTTGATACGCTTCTGCCAGCTTGTCTTGGTTCGCGTTGGTAATCAACCGCGTGACATTGGCACGGAACTCTTGTTCTGCCGCAGGTGCAGTTGTTCCAATGGTCTTTGGGGCACCCTCTTTTGCGTCAACTGCGTCCAGCACACTTTGCGATGCTTCTGCGGCGGAGCCTGTTGCTCGGGCAGTCTCCACAGCCGCTAGTTTTTCAGACTGACTCAGATCGCTAACGTCCAGCTCTTGTCGTGCCCCCGAAAGCATCGCCTTGTTTACGTTGCGGTAGGCGTCAGAATCATCCAAGCGTTGGGCAACCGGGCGTAGTGCCTCCAGTCTATCGACCTCCGCTTGGAGCGCGTCAATTTCTACCCCGAGACTGAAACGATCAGCTTGGGGGACTTTTTCTCCCTGCGCCAACTCTCTTTTGGTATCGGCTATTCGACGGCTCAACTTCGAGGTGTACGTTGCCCCCAATCCGCTAAACTCAGAGCGAAAAGCAGCATCAGTTTGAGCTTCGGGAACGACAGTCCGCTCGGCTGCTAATGCCGGCGTAACCACAGGAATCTTACTAGCCACCAGTTCAGTGATAGACGCAGCAACTTCAGGTGTGGTGTTTGGGTTAGCAGCCAGTGCTTCCAGCTCGGCTTTTACCTGTGCTGGGTTCTCGTTGTTCACTACGCGCTTTCTAACCGGTGTGCCTCTAGGAACTTTTGCTGCGTCGAGGTCGGCTTGAGTCAGTGGAGTGAACGCAGCAACACCGGGCGCTGTTTGTTCGGATACAACGTCACCCTGCTCAAACGGGTCTCTTGGGGCACGTGGAGGGGCAGCAATACCCGGCGCCGATTCTGGAGTTACAGGTATAGCCCTTGCAAGATCGTCAACAGGAATGTTCACTCTTTCTTGCTGCGCAATGCCTTCCGCACCGGGTAACGCCGTAAAGCGATCAGGTTCACCCTCTACTTCTAAAGATGACGGGCTAACGCGAGATGCCCCCGGAACTTCAAGGCTGCCCACGAAACTAGAAGCGGGACGCATAGTAGGTGGGATCGAATCACCTGCTGTTTGAAATGGGTCTTCTGGGGGAGTTAATCTGGTCGGCGCCATTTCTGTAGGCGTTCGTACTTCCCCTGTCGTAAGGTCTTCTTCCGGAGCAACAGGTTCAACAGGTTGAGTTTCCGCAGCCGGCTCGGCTGGCGGTGCAGCAGGTGCCCTGCCTCTACCCGGAGCAAATAAGTCAAACAACCCTTGAGCAAGACCGCCCACACCTGCGCCATAACCGAACGACTCACCGGTGCCTGTAAACGCACCCTGTTCTGGGTTGTACACCCCACGCTCAATTAAGTTCTGTGCAACTTCTGCTGCGGCTTCCTGCAGACCTTCTTCACCACCTGCTTGTACAGCACGTCTTAGTCGGTTCAAAATACCGGATGCAGGCACTTCGCCAATGGCGTTACCAAGGATTCGGAAGGGTACAACAACTTCAGACAGGCCGACCAAACTACCGAGCCCTGTGGACAGCGCACGTTCTTCATCTGTGGCACCACCTTGCTCCGCTCGCTCCCGGGCTGTACCGGCACCCGCCGCCGCGCCTAAACCTGTGGCTGCAGCACGACCCGCAAGACCGAAAGGACCCGCCGCCAAGAAAGGTACAAAGCTACCAGCAGCCTCGCCAAACTGCGCAGAAATGCTGTCTTCGTAACCGGGCTTAGGTTGAAACGGCGCAGCCGCAGATTCCCCAACACGGGCAATCATCTCACGCGCTGCTCTCTCAGGACCTTCGGGTAATAGTGCACTGGCACCAGTCGCCGCCGTCTCCAACAAACCAACAGCCCCACGAGGGATACCTCTAAAAACTTCACCGGCTCGACCGGCTATGGTGCGTTCTGGAGCAAACTTGGAATCAATAATGCCACGTATTTCTTCACGTGGCATATCGTCGGGGAATCGAACAAGCCTGCCATCTGGCACACGTACTATGGGCATCGCTATGTCTCTGTTTAGTTATTTACAGGTCGGTGTAATCTATCACTCCGTCCCCGCCAGTGTCACCTCTAACTTCCGGTATAGGGAACCCGGCCGAGCTTGACGCTGCGTTAAACGCAGACTGGAGCGTTGCGTTGATGTTTCTAATGGCGTTTATTGCAGTCAGTACTTCCGCAGAAGGTGGTTGCCCCGGGAAACCCGTTGCCAACAAGTTGGCGATGTCATCGTTATTCGACCGGATCATGGCACTTAAGTTGCGTTGAACCTCGGCAGCGTTACTCTGACCCTTTTGCGCAGCTTCAATAGACATCTGGATGTACTCCACCCTTCTCGCTGCTGAGTCCGCTATTGCTGCAGCCTCATTATTATCAGCCGTGTTAAGCTGAGAGATTGCCATCTGCAGAGCAACGCCCTGCTGGTTCATCGCAGTGGTAGTGGCGTCGAGACCCGCACTAAACGCTTGCTGCGCTGCTTGCCTATCCATATCCATTAAGCTTGAGGCCAACTCAAACTGCTGTTCAGCCCGGGCAGTGGAATCCGCTCGAATAGCGTCACTGACTTCAGCAACCGCACGAGATGCGGCAGGGCCACCCTGCGCAATAAGGTTTGAACTCGCCAACCCAGAGAGCAATGCGCTAATCTCACGGCTACGTTCTTCTTCCGGTGTAAACATCGGCTTATCCAGTGCGGCAATGCGAGACTGGTACAACGCTTTAAGTTCTTCCGGCACAGCGTAAGCATCACGGGCGCGATCTTCAACACCACGTCGAGTGTCTTCAACGAAGGCTGGGTCCAAGTTGCGATCCCTGATAACGTCAGTTTTTGCCCGTAATGAAGCAAGCCCGCTGTCAGGTGCTGCGGTAGTGCCACGGGGTGTTGGACCTTCAGCTTCAGTTCCCAGTTGAGCAAGTAGTCGGTCAACGTCAGACATAGGTTGCTCTTGGTCAACGCCCATCATTCTGAAGTTTTGATCTGTCACGGAGTACGTAGGCGTGCGCTCGGTTGTCGGCGTAGGTGCAGCATCTGTTTGTGCAGCGGGTTGTTCAACTGCGGGGTATAACGCAGCCACTTCTTCAGCAGACGGAGTTTCCCCTCTACCTGTGGCGCCTTTTAAAAGATTGCTGGCCACCGAACGAATTGGCGCTTCGATATTCTCATAATACAAGTTGCCAAGACCACGGTACGCCTTGGGAAGTTCTTCAAAAGCAAGTCTTCTTGGGGTGTCAATCATTGTGCCGAGTGTTGGTATGGCAAGTTCCCCCATACCTTGATACATCTCCCCTCGAGCTATACTTCTGGCTTCCTCTGGCGGAACCCCTGCGGCTATCAACTCCTGCTCTCGCTGCAAACTTTTAGCTCGCGGAGCCCCTTCAGCATCACCTTCTACAAGGTCTCCTTCCTGAAACGCAACAATACCGCCACCGGCCATACGAGCCATGTTCGGTGCAGAGAGCTGGGGTAACCCACCACTCATCGCTTGCTGCATCTGTTGCGCCTGCATGTTGCCGCCTTGGCGTTGAATACCCGGGGACAGCCGTGAGGCAAGTCCTGCAATACCCTGCTCGGCTGCAAGTTTAGTGCGCTCAGCAACGGTAGGGGGCATAGGCTGGGGCTGCGCCGCGGCCATCATCTGGTCAGCAGCTTGCATCGCTTGCAGCGCATCTTTGTACTTCAACATTGCCAACGTGCGCGGGTCGAGTATCTGCTCTTCTGCGTCACTGGTAACGACATCCATGGCAGCGTTAAGCCGTGGGTTATTCATTTGCGGAGCTTGCTGCTGACCTTGCGGCATCAACGCACCTAGACCTTGTGGTTGCATCATTTGTAGCTCCCGTTATTTACCTTTCATCGCGTCAATAATCGCTTGTACCCGCGCTTTTTGCGCATCCGTACTGGACGTTTTCGTATCCGTTGCCCCACTGTCGAGAATGCCCGCTTTTCTAAGTAATTCTAAGATAGAATTACTAGCGCTAAGGGTGCCCGCTACAGACTGCAGCCCACTAGGCTCATAAGTTTCGTATGTCTGGGTCTCCAGTGGCAAGCCTTGCAGTAACGACTGCATAAACATCAACTGCCTCTGCGGGTAATCCCGCTCTTCTGTGAACTGCGCCAAGTCCGCACTTATACCCTGCTGCTCAATACCACGCTGCTCGGCGCCACCAGTGCGCTGCGCCCCCAAGATATCAAGACCCAACCGGCTGGCCTGCTCGGCAGCTTGTCTACGACGGTCTTCCTCAGTATTAAACTGACTCTGAGCCTGCTGAAACGCTTGGTTGTAACCCTGCCCCGTGATCCCAGCCATACGATCTAACAACCCCCGCTGCAGCTCAGCTTCAGCTACACCCTGACGTGATCCGCCGTAGGCACCGGCTCTACCGTACTGGCTCTGGAGTGCTTGCTGTTGAATCTCACTTTGCCTGCGTGCAGCCGCATACTGCGGGTCTAAGACCGACTGCAAATACGGGGTCATGTAGTTCTGTACGACGTTGTTTGACGCAGGTGTAAAGGTGGGTGTTGCACCGCCAGCAAGTGCCGCTGCAGAAGGCTGCGTGTACGCAGCGCCCGTAAACGACATTGGGTTGTACGCCATGGAAGAAGCACTTGGAGTTTGCAACGCCCCCAACCCCTGAAATGCCTGCGTTTGCAACGCGGACGGCCCAGCAGTCAACGGACCTTCATAGGCTGTGTACGGCAGGTTTGATGCCGCTGCGCCTCGTCCCAACATCTGGGTAACATAAGGCCCCGCAAAACTGGACAGCGAGGATTCTTCTACCGTAGTGTTTACGCCATTTGGCATTTCGTCACCTCACGCGGGTGTAAATTTATTGGGGGCTATTTTACGGCCTTGCTCTTTGGTGCCTGTACGAGCCTGACGAACCCGATCCATCATGGAGTATAACACTTTTGCACCCGCATCCGAATTGCCATTACCCAGCCCACTAACAACGTCAGCAGGTACAACAAACTCACCGTCACTGAGCGCAGCGGGTTGTGTGTTATCAATAGTTGCCGGGATTTCATCTGCCATGCCATCAGTGGAGCCACCCAAGTAGTAACCACGCCCCGCGGGTATTGTGCCACCTTGAGCGTAACCAAACGCTTTGAAGTCGGCTGTCACATCAGCAACAGGAGTACCAGTAACTCTAGCAACCTGCTCCGGAGAAACACCGTACTGGTTCATTGCTTTCGCAATTTCTCGGTGCGCGTTAACCCCGGGACCCCCGTACTGCCCGTAGGTGGTTTTGATAAACTCTAACACATCTTTGTCGGAGTACTTTGCGGTGGTTGTCGCCGCGGCCGCTTGATTCTTAAACGCGTCGTAGTCCGCTTGTATTTCTTCCGGCTTGTACCCCGTTACTCTTGCAACCTGCTCAACGGGTAAGTCGTAATCCCGCATTAGCTTGGCTATTACACGGTGAGCATTAGTCCCAATACCACCGTAGTTTTTATAGGCCGCGGAAATTAAGTCATTAACGGACGTGTCCGTGAACTTAATGGGTGTAGTTGTGCCTGTATCCGCCGTCGTTGTACCTGTACCATCGTCATTAAATAAAGTACTAAGTAGAGACCGAGCCTCTTCTTGCGTCAACGCATCAAACAACCCACCAGTAGTGGGTGTAGGTATAGGTGTAGGTGTGGGTGTGGGTGTGGGTGTACCACCGCCCGTTTGAGTCTGTGCCGGTACGTTAACTGGGTTAATTGCAGAGGACATTGTGTTCCCTGTTGGAGTATATGTCGTATCGGTAAAGTACCGGCGTCCACCACTGCCCGGTCGTCTCGGCGTACCAGCGGGTGTCATTGTTGAAAACGCATTGGGCACTAGTGATCTGGTAATACCATACTCCGGGATACCGCCGGTGTAGCCAACGGGGCGCTGATTGCTGCTGGCACCTATAAATTCACCTATACCGCTGTCGGGTTTAGCCACACCGTACAACGCAGCCAAACCCGCTCCTGCCGTGGCAAGTTTTGCTGGGCTTATCTTGCCGGCGTCGTCATAGATCAAATTCCTTAAAAACTCGTTCATGTGGTCACCCTCTTAACAAACGTATAATTTCATCTATGTCGGCGTAAGGCGCCACTTTACCGCCCCTATAATAAGGAACCCCGGCACTGTTGTCATCTTTGCTGGACAATATCCGCAGCAAGTTATCTAAAAGACCCGAATCTAATTCAAACTGAGGGTCAATCTCTGCTAAACCCGCCTTTTTTGTACGCTCCATCCGCATACCTTGCTGCGGTGCGGGAGTTGTTGCTCTAGGCGTTGGCGTGCCCGTACCTGAACCCGAACCACTACCTGAACCCGAACCACTGCCTGAACCCGAACCCGAACCACTGCCCGTTCCAGTGCCGGTTCCTGTGCCTGTGCCTGTGCCTGTGCCGGTTCCAGTGCCCGTAGTTGTAGCTGTACTTGTACCCGTGCCCGTAGTTGTAGTTGTACCAGTGCCAGTAGTTCCGGTGCCCGTAGTTCCCGTTCCAGTAGTTGTAGTTGTACCAGTGCCCGCAGTTCCCGTTCCAGTAGTTACCGTTCCAGTAGTTCCAGTGCCCGTAGCGTTGCTTCCACCGGGAAAATAACTTTTTACTTTCTCTAAGTCTTCGCCCGTTGCAGCTGCAACTTGCTCAGGAGTAACTCCATTGGTAACGGCGTCAAGGGCAATCTGACGAGCCTCTTCATTAGTTATCTTGTCATCGTCCATGTATGTCAGTTCGATGTAGTCCAATATGTCTTTGGACGTGTACTTTGGTTTACTAGGGATGTTTTCCCAATTAGCTTGACCATACATACCGCCTACTTCAAAAAGGGTTAAATCCGCTGCTTGGGGGTCTAGTTCTTTAACTTCTCCGGTTAAGACGTTAGTCAGTTTCCCATTACCGTCGTAGCGCCATGGTTGTTCAGATACAATTGCCCCGTCGCTACCAACTACGACATCAGCTCCACCACCAGTAACATCCCCGCCACCTCCGGCAACACCGCCACCGCCACCGCCACCCCCACCACCGCCACCGCCGCCACCACCACCAGCAGCGTCACTTATATCGGGCATAGGAACAGGGAAAAACGGAGCGGTTCTTGGGAATGGCTTGCCATTTACAATGCTGTAGTAGCCCCCAGTTGCGACATCGCGGACAAAACCCTGACTGTCCCGTACAAAACCTTCCGGAAGAGTGTCCCCAGAGGCTGCTTGCATACTAGATATGTAAGGGTTTTGCAGCAGTTCATTGGTTATATCATCCAGCCCGAGTCTTGACGCTTCTTCAAACAAAGCCATGTACCGTGCATCCCGACCCTCAGTATCCCCAAACTCTGAAGGTTGCGCCTCCGTGCTTTGCAGTAAGTCGTACAGTGACTGGGCATTCATTTCGGGTGTAACGGGCACAGCAGGATTTAAATCGAGGTAGCTCGGTGCTTTACGGTTAAACATTAACCTAGTGAGCGCAGAAACCAAAAGACTCGCAGGGTCAAAACCGAATAGCTTAGTACCTGCATCCGCAGCACCCGCCAGTCTTGTAGCCGCAGAGGCCGTGTTAGCCGCGCTACCCACATTTTTAATGGTCTGCCCAACCGAAGCTATTTTTTGAAAAGCGTCCAGCACATCCTGCGCATTGTTTGTATTCGGCGCTGCGTTGGGAATAACTGGAGCTGCAGGGGCAACACCAAAGACGTCCTGTTGTGCGGGCTGTAAACCGCCTATGTAATCGTCTTCGTCAAAACGAACCACCCCATCTTCATCAATTCTCATAACTCACCTCAAGGAAGCACGGGTAAAATGGCAGGTAGCGCGGAAACAAAGCTCACGGCTACGACAGCTGAGGCTATCCCCGGGTGCGGAGATGTTGGTGCAACCGTATCGAGCTGCAACGCAGTGCTGTCTGCGGCGATTATTATCTGGATATACTGCCCTGCCTGCAAATCAATGTTAAAGCTCCAGTTAACCTCCAGCTCCTTACCAGAACCCGATATGCTGTACTCCCGCGCAGAATACCCAACGTTAGTGCCGTTTCTCCTGAGCCACACAAAAACAACCTTGCTACTGCCCGACGTACTGCGCAGCTGCCCAGTGAACTGAAAGTTATAGATACCTGAGTTAGCCACCGTGATCTCGGATGTAGTAGCGCCGTTTATACTCACCCCAGCGTTAAGGTACGTCTGGTTAAAGCGCACCGGCTGCGCGGTGTTAATTACCGCAATTGCCTGATCCCCGGTATCAAAGAACAACCCGTTCGGGCTACTGATAAACACGCCGCCCGTATCGCCGGTGAGCAGGTTCAACGTGTTAGCTATTTGGTTAAAGAACAAACGCAGGATGTTGTTAAGGTCATCCAAGTACACGCGTATCGGGTTCTGCTGCGGAGCTACGGGCAGGGCAGGCGGCTGAACTTTCTTTATCTTGTTTGTGTTAGACATATTAACGTCTGCCGTCAGGGCGGATATCTAGTCTGGGTTTACCTAGTTTCCACGTCACTCCAAGGCCAGTAGACTCAATCTTTACCGCTATCTGCCGGCCGCGTATACGCACGAACACCTGCCCAGTAAACTCTTCAATCGGCACTGTGGTGATCCGCGTTATTGTAGCGGTGCTGTTGCCACCAACGGACAGGGGGTTGTAGTAGCCTGAGCCAGAGTTCTGCAGAGGCAGTATTGTCATCGTAGCCGACGGCGCGTCCGCGGTAGACCCCACAAAGGTCATGTCCGGCAGAATGCGGTTAATCATCATAAACCTGTCGCCCTCGTCGATATCAAACTCGCCCGAGGTAATCGTCGCTATAATTGGAGTCGCTGTACCCAGCTCGTTGGAGTCAACGCCAAACTCTTGGGAAACTAGGTTGTTACTGTAAGTAGCCGCAATCGGGTTGTCTCTGAGGTCAGCATCTATCCACGCCGAGCGACTCAGGTTGCCGTAAAACCAGATGTTCTCAACGTAGTTGTACACCACATACCGGTTGTTCTGCGTGGCGCCAGCAGAAGGGTAGAACCACCACACCTCATCAAACTGCTCGTTGGTACCGCATATCACCTGATTGAACTGATTTTTGTTAATGTCGTTGAACACGTAGCTACGCAGTGTGCAGGGGAGCGTCTTAACTGTACCGTCGTAGTAGTAAAACTTGTCTATGCCCATCCAGTACGCAACGTTGTTTGCGTAGATGGTACCGTTCGGGCTGACCACAGTTATGTTAGAGCCAAGCAGCTGCGCACCCCACACTTCCGGAGCACCTAGATACTGCAGACCGTACACGGCCGAGTCAGTCCACACCAACACTTCTTGACGCGCTTGGCGTACAGCAACTATCTCGGTGCCTTGGGACAGACGTAGGCTACCTGCTTGATTAAGCGCCGTCGGTGTCCAGTTAGCTACGTCCTCTTGGTCAGACCAGCGGATCAGCATGGGGTCCAGCGGGGCGGCGCCCAGCTCGTTGGCTCCGAAACAAAACGCAAACCGGAATATGTCTGATACAAACGCAATGTTAGAGATCACGGGCACATTGGACGCTCCGCCCAGTGACGATACGTACACCGCTCTCGTAGTAACCCCAGTCGAAGCATCCCAGTAAAACGGAGCGCTGCCACGGTACGTAAAGAACAAGTCCTCGCCGAAGTTAGACTGACTCCATATCCGCATCGGGGCTAGCGTTACCCCGCCAAAGCCCCACGTACCAAAACCCCAGCGACCTGCACTCCACCCACTGAACGGGACTTCTATCTCGTTGCCTACTGGTATCTGATACGCCGCGACGGTCGCGCCGCCGCCGTTTCCTACGTCTGATGCGTTGGCAGTTGCGGTTGCCGTAATGGTAAAGGTATTGCCAGTTAGCACCGACAAGACTACGTACTCTCGGTTTAGCACCGTAGCCGTGATGTTACCGCCCAGACTAACCGCCGCAGAGAACGTAACGTAGTCGCCCTGTTGTGCACCGTGAGACGCGCTGGTCACGGTCAGTACGGCCGAGCCGTTTACTGCAGCAAAAGTAGCGCCCCCAGCAGCTGTGGTTAAGCGAATAGGGGTAACGTCAAAATACTGCCCCCCACGCTCAATGTAGTATTTGAGGTTAGTACCGACCGCTAACAGGTTCTGCCCAGAGAGCGTAGCCCAGTTAGTTAGCGATCTAGCGACACCCAGATACGTACTTGCAGAGAGCCGCTGCCACCCACCTATTTTCTCGGGCAGGCCGAAACGGAAACGGACTTTATCCGTCTCGTACCATGTACCCTCCGCAGCGTACCGTGTGCTTTCTCGGTTAACGCCGGGTTTTAAGGTGAGTGACTTAAGCATTATCTGCCACGTGGTGCAGATTTACCGCCCGCAGCGCCGCCCTTTTTGGCTTTCCCGCCAGCTGCGTAGCCCTTCTTAGCCATGCCGCCTGCAGCCATTTTACCCTTACCATCTGCGGCGAACGCAGGGACTTTCTTGCCGTCTTTAGTAGTCATGGGCATACCACCAGCGGCCATACCTTTAGCTTTCATCATTTTCGCTCTCCGCATACAGATTGTTAAAAGTTACTGCTGGGTCTAGATAGCTATCGTCTTGCTCCGCACAGTGTATCCACTGCGAAGGTTTAAAGTCCGGTGCGCCTTCACCTGTTACCCAGTAAGCTGGGCTAGTGACACGGACTCTGTTGTTTGGCAAGGCTACAATATTACCCGTCCATTTACCAGCATCGGTCAGGATGAGGACGTGTGTCTGCTTGTGCTGTGCAGGGTCCTCGGAGACCTCGCTCTCGGCGTAGTCAACGGTAAACAAATAACGACCCTTGAAGAACTCGTTGTTGATCTTGCACATCCACTGGGACGGTTTAGCCCGGTCGATGGAGATAATACTGTGGTGGTAAGAACTACAATCCCACGGCTGCACAAAGTGCGTTTCCATGCGCTCCGGCCACTCTTCCAGCGGTATGTCGCCAACCAAAGCTGTGATGGGCATACGTGCCCACATCGCCCCGCCGTGCACGTTGGGTTGACTGCCGTCGTCAGCTTCGCACCCGGTAAAGATCAGTTGAAACGACAGACACCGATCCGGCATCGTGGTAACCGCAACTGCCAGCGCATGGACATACTCGCCGTGGTAGTTTTGATGACCGTTAGTAAACTCTTTGCGCACCCAGCATTTAAAATACGGGATGTTGCTTATAAGATACATTTAACCCCCAGACAAAAATAAAGCTCGTTCGGCCTCTCTACGTCTGACTAGACCGTTCAGCACCTTGCCGCCGGCCTTGTTCCATTTCAGAAACTCTTCTGCTGCGCCATCGTAGTCGCTGCGATTGTACTTCATTCTTAGGGTAGATGACTGCAAGTTCCCTAACCCCACATTGAACGCAAAGCTGACCAGCGCGTCAAGATGGCACTGATTATCAGCAGCAGCAGGACATAGTCGTAGTACCCCTGCCTCAAAGCGTTGTAGATCTTTCTCAAGCAACGTATCAATCTCATCACCGGAAAACGTCCTATTGTGCTCAGTTTTGAGCGGGTAGTTGGCTCTCTCGTCGTTCTTCAACCGCGCTTGGTCAGGGTACAGCACGTGGCCGTAGGCAATCGTCCACAACGTCGCGGGGCACTTGTACGGCATGGCGTGACAACCCTCGAAGGATTTTATCAACTGTATCCCCGCCTCAGATGTACTCATTTCTTGGAGAAAGCCTGCGACCCGAACCAAAAACTGATGATTGCAGCAAGGATAGCCATCTCGTCATCAGAGAAAACCATTTCCATCGCTTGTGCAAACGCCACGCCGGTTGAATAGGCGTACCAGATGCCGGCAACGTCCACCACGATCAAGAGACCCACAAACAAGTACGTGACGACGGGTCGCACAGAGGCTCGCAGGTTAATTACCCACGTAGACGCACCCTCACCGATCTTCATGTCGTGCTTCCACATGGCGAGTTTTTCCTGCGCTTGTGTCTGCATTGCAATTTGATCTGTTTTAATCTCCTCGACGCGGGCTTGGGCAATAAAGCCTTCTTTTGCCAGAGCAATCTCACGCTCACGGTTCGCCGCCATCAGAGCCAGTTCGTGCTTCTTGTCGCCACGATCTTGCACAAAATCCAGTACCTTCGGCAAACCACCGGCAGCAAAACCCATCAAACTTGATATTAAACTTAACATGATTTGTTACCTCGGCAAGGGGGTTCAGCATCGCCGTTACCAAGTTTTATCCCGGCAAGCAGGCCAATAAAGCCCCCGATAATTGTCTGAAAAGCAGGACTGATTAATTTGAATATTTCGGCGTTGTCGATGTTGTCAAACCAGAGACCAGAGACTAGTGCAATGACCATGACTAGGACAGAGACACACAGCGTGGCGGAAACCATCAGCGTTACGGCGAATGTCAATTTGCCTTTGATGTCACTTTCGTTCATCTATTTACCCCAGATTTAGAATTATGCCGATACCAAAAGCCACTATTGCCCCAACGAGGCCAAGAATCACAGTAATCGTCAGTGTGTTTGCAATAAACTTACGCATCTTGCGCCGCTGATTGAGCGTCGCTCTTTCCCGCGTGTCTTTAATCTTGGCGCGATCACGCATCATTGCCGTGTACTCCTCAACGCCCCATTTGTAGACTATCAGTTCCCGTAGTTCTTTCTCTTGCTGCTCGATCTTCTTTCGGGCTACTAGGGCTTGCATCGCCTCTTGCTCGACACTGCCGGAGAACATGAGCTTTTTAAATAACGGCGGGTCTTTGGCTTCCTCTTCCGCGTTCTTAACATCGGACACAGCCTTAAACCACGTGCCCAACTGGCCGCCCATGTCCTCAAGCTCACGGCCCATTTCAATGCCACGTTTAATGACTTTGTAGGCAGACGTGGCTATAGCTAAAGCAGAAACCGGATCAAGCATTACTCGCTACCGCCACCATTAAATTTGCCCCATGCACCCAGCATCAGCAGGCCAAGGACGAACAACGTGCCCGCTTTCGCCAGCGTGTTCAGGACAGTTTTCTTGATGCCGCGCCAATCGGTAATCAAAGAGCGCAGATCACGAACATCGTCACCGGCCTCTTCGTCGTGTAGACCAACTTCCTTCAGAGCCAGCTTCATCTCTTCTCGGATAATCTTGCGTAACGCGAGTTCGTCTATGTCCACGATTCACTCCTCAGTCGGTTCCACGCTCTTTCGTGCATGTAGTACAAAATAGTATTAGATATAAGCTGAATCGTTGCTATCGTTCCTGCTGCCGTGAAACTTCCAGAGACGGCATAGGATATCAAAAAAGTCGCTGTGCTGCCGGTTATGCGCCACGTTATTGTTTTGAGGATGCTGCGTTTTTTTGTGTCCACAGGTTTGCAAGCTCCTTGGCGTGATACGTCATCTGCATCGCAAAGTCATCAATTCGGTAATCGTAGTGTGCAGGCGGCACAAACATCGCGTTGGTGTCCTCAAACCTGCCCTGCTTGGTGGTGTTCATCCACACGACAAAGTCAGCACCAAACGCCTCACGGGTCTCCTCGGTTGGACACACAAGGTCGGCAACCACAGTCGAACCCCAGCGGCCAGCAATGTTGCACAGATGCCCCATGCGCCTTGCCTGCTCAATTCTATCCTCAAGGCTGAACCCCAAGTCTTTGTTGACGTTCTCGCGTATGTCATCAGCGTTAAAATGCACACAACGAAAGTATTCAGCGAGGAACCGGGCAAAGGTTGTCTTGCCAGAACCGGGTAAGCCCATCACCAGAATCTTCATCTTACCAGTCCCCAGACCAATGTCGTAACCCTGACTCTGCATAAAACTTACGCTTTTCCTGCTCCCAATCTAAGCCTAAGTTCTCGCCTCGATACACGATTGTATTATAGGGTGGCTCTTCTCGAAACGTCTTTATAAACCCGCAGCTCTTCATGATGTCTCTGAGCCTGTCAAAGGCTGCAATGCCTAAATCAGTGTTGAGCATTTCCCCGGTCAGGGTTTTCGTTACCGCGTGCATGTATGTCTGAGGGCCAAGAAAATAAACGCTTGTATACCCCTGACTCATTCGCTCTATGTACATTTGCGCGGCCAAACGATAAGCCGGATTGTGTGGCGCAGTCATCATGAAGTCGTGGGAGAAGTCGTAGTCGCGGTAGGTGGGTAAGACCCATTTTGTGTTCTCGCCCACCAGATCATTCAGTGGTGTATCCACAAACCTATCGACATCAATGTACAGTCCACCCTCTTCATACAGCTTAATTAAGCGCCACAGGTCAGTCTTCTGCACAACGTGCTTGCTGGCAATCAGGGCATACACCTGCGGCTCTAACTGGGTTTTAAGGTAGTCGTCTACCTCTTGATCGTCGTAGATCGTCACTTCCCAGTCTGGGTTTAAGTCCACCAGCCGTTTAACCCCGTGTACAACCAACGGGCTTTTACTGTCTAACAAGTCTTTAGTCTTCCAAGAAAGGTGTACCTTCTTGGGGATCATACCACCAGCCCATCGTTGCGTTTGGTTGCCCTGCCCTCTAACGCCCTGCCTTTGATCGTTGTTTCTTCTCGGCTCTCATACACGTTGTATGCGTAAACACCCATCTGATGGATGGGGAAGAGGTCAGCACGAATCAGCATATCAAGGGAGGTGCAGATGCCCATTTTCATCACATAGGCCAGCAGGTTCTTTGCCACAGCCGGGTCAATCGCATACGCATGTGCGCGGCACAGGAAGTGGTAATTCTCACCCTCAGTCGCGTGAGGTGGCGTAGCCGATACCTGCCAGCCAAGTTTCACCTGTTCGTGCGAGCCTAGATAACAGATTGAGTTAAATACCGCGTGTTGCGTGTAGGGTTTAGCCATCAGCGCGTCATGCTCAAGGATAACCAGCGGCTTGTCTTCAAGTACGCACTTTGCCCATAGACTGATGTGGCTCAACGCACAGGCTACTTCACCACGGGTCAGGTAGTGATCAGTGACCTTGATGCAGTCCATGATGACGTTGTGGTGATTGGGTTCTTTAATACCCTCACCCGTACCGTCATAGGCATCCCAGTAGTCGTAGGGCTGATTCGCTCTTTCGCAGGACATGGCACACCGCTTGGCCTTTTCTTCAGAGGCAGCGTTACCCACAACACGAATGATGTAGGCGCACGATGGAATCATGTCATACGAGAAGTTCAGTCTCACAGCGCATCAAGCTCGTCATGCGTAGTGGCTGCGTTGATTGCAGTCACGCGAGTCTCAAAGGCAATGCGAGCAGCGTCAACCGTTGCAGCGTTGTACTGAGTTTCGGGGAAGTCATCGACCTCTTTACGCATCTCTTCCTGCACAACTTGCTGGAACGCAGCAGCAGCCTGTGAGCGCATTCCACCCTTACGGTCTTCAGCAGTGATGTCAACCACGCCCCAGACGATCTCTACGGGGTCTTTGGTGATGTCAAAGCTGTGAGCTGTGTACTGCTGACGGTTAGGTGTCAGAGCAGGGCGTACTTCGATGGCTGACTTCCAGCCTGACTCGCCTCTAGGAGGCTGAGTGTCCCAGCACTGGGTTACTTCGTTGTTTTCGATTTTTACAAAGAACATTTTGTATCTCCTGATTTAAGGTGTTTTAAGGGCAAAAACGGAATTTGTGCAAAGCGTTGTTGGTAGCCGTAACCAACCAGTAAGTGCGCCTATTTGCACTGGACTGGAACGATCAATGCCATTGTTTTGTCCCAGCATACCCGCGCCGTTATTCCCCCAAGACCACATCGTGCCGTCAGTTTTAACGGCAAGAGCGTTGGAGCTACCAGCAGCCACTTGATACCACGTAGTCAATGCGCCTATTTGTACAGGGCTAGAGCGGTTAGCGGTGTTGCCAAGACCGAGTACACCATTAGTACCCTGTCCCCATGACCACAAAGTGCCGTCGGTTTTAATAGCAAAGCAGCTGAAATGGCCGGCAGAAGCCCTTAACCATGTTGTTAACGCGCCAACTTGTACGGGGCTGGAACGGTTGACCGTGTCGTTTTGTCCGAGTTGACCAAAGGCGTTATTCCCCCAAGACCACAAAGTGCCGTCTGTCTTAATCGCAACGCAACTTTGACTCTCCGCCGCAACCTGAGACCATGTAGTTAATCCCCCCACCTGCACTGGACTTGAGCGTAGAACTGTGTCGTTATGGCCGAGCCAGCCATTATAGTTGGTTCCCCAGCTCCACATAGTACCATCGGTTTTAATGGCAACGGAAAATAGATAACCTGCGGCTATCTGATACCACGTAGTCAATGCCCCTACTTGAACTGGGCTGGAGCGGTTTGATGTGTCGTTTTGTCCAAGTTGACCATAATTGTTGTTTCCCCAACTCCACAGTGCGCCGTCAGTTTTAACGGCGAGGGAGAAGTTATCTCCCCCAGCAACTTTTGACCAAGTAACTAATGCTCCCACTTGAACGGGGCTGGATCGGCTTACTGTGTCGTTAAGGCCAAGCCCGCCGCTAGTACCACTTCCCCACGACCACAAAGCCCCGTCTGTTTTAATGGCAAGAGTGTGTGTACGTCCACCGGCAACCCTTGACCATGTAGTTAATGCCCCCACTTGAACTGGGCTGGAAAGGTTAACGGTGTTGTTTTGTCCGAGTTGACCCGCGCTGTTAAGCCCCCAACTGTACAACTCCCACAGCAACGTAGGCTTCGGCCACAGCCCCTGCTTATTCAATTCCAGTGCCTGAGTCAGAGTCCAGATACCCGGCGCAGAGCCGCCCTCGCCATCGACAGGGCCGACAGTGGTGGGAGGTGTCTTTCTAATCAAACCGCCGGGATACTTTTGACTCACTTGACTCTCCTCAAGGCTTGTTTCTCACCCAGACGCTCTCTGATCTTCTCAAAGGAGGCAGTCCAGTCACCGAACACTTCCTGACGCATTAACCGCATTGTATCGTAATAAGGACAGGTGTCGCCCTCTAAGGCATACAGAAAGTATGGCATGACCGGCGTGACAACCCAAGTCTCTACACCCATCGCAGCAGCCAAGTGACTGACCGAGGTGCAAGATGAGATCACCAAGTCACACGATGCCGCAGCAGCACGGGTATCTTCCCAGCTATCCAGCGGAACTTGTTTAACCCAAGACGGACACGAATCAGCACCCTCATCACGTTGCAGGGAGATGAACTCCGCATCTGCGTCTTTGACCGCGTCAAACAGCAGCTCATACGGAAACTTCTTGTTGTGGTCATGCTCAAAGGCTGACTGACCCTGCCAACGCAGCCCTATGCGCTTCCTACGGGCTTTGATGGTCTTAGGCTTCGTGATGTATGGCTTGCCAGACAAATCGCTTAATTCAAGCCCCAGAGGCACTACAGCAGACATCCCCTGCACATAGAAGTCATGGTAGATGCCAAAGCTTGCTTCATGCTGGATAACCGCAGACACACCCTCAACGTCCACAAACAGGGAGGCCAGTGGGCCAGTGCAGGACACGATCACTTTACAGCCACGATCCGCAATCAGCTTGGCGTATCTCACCTGATGTATCTGGTCGCCTAAGCCACCCTCAAGGTGCAACATGACGATGCCCTTGCTCTTACCATCCCACGGCTGAGTGGGGACGCTGGGCTTGGCGTTACCGAATACGTTAACAATGCGGCCACGATCCAGCAGTTGGTAGCCCTTCTGTATCTGACCCTGACGCAGCAAGTACCAGCCACGGTTGTAGGCTGCTCGGTGGTTATCAGGCTCGTCCTTCTCCAGCTTCTGGCACAGTCTCCAGCCCTCGGCAAAGTCGCCCATTCGTGAGGCCACCAGTTGCAGATCAAGGTCATGTATCTCAGGGATTGTGCGAGGTCTT
>Ga0208975_1000475_pt1 | contig 19346 bp, 18 predicted proteins | sample GreLakmeER78MSRF_FD_187700 | JGI IMG/M metagenome (GOLD analysis project Ga0208975, IMG submission 187700) | Freshwater lentic microbial communities from great Laurentian Lakes, MI, USA - Great Lakes metaG ER78MSRF (SPAdes) | ecosystem: Environmental > Aquatic > Freshwater > Lake | place: Great... | reverse complement strand
CTAAACCATTGCGAAGTCTGATATGCCCATCAAAATCATTATCATAATTTTGTGGATCCCAATCCAAACCGCTTCCTGTTTCCGCGGCTGAGAAATGAAGAGGCGCATCATTCACAATAGTGGCAGGTGTAATGCCTTTTTCTAAGGCTGCAGAATAAATAAAGGGCTTGAAAGTAGAACCAGGTTGGCGTTTCGCTTGAGTGACATGGTTATATTTATTTCGATTAAAATCAAAGCCGCCAACAAGTGCTGTAATGGCTCCCGTTTGAGGATCCATTGAAACTAATGACGCTTCTACTTTAGGAAGTTGTACGACCTCCCATTGTTTATTTTTTTGAATGACACGAATAATAGAGCCTGGCTTAACTTTTCTATTTTTAGGATCTTTGTCAATTAAAGTTTTTTGAATGAGCGCTAAGCCATCATTTTTAATATCAACCATGTCACCTTTTTTAGTGAAAGCTTGCACATATTTAGATTCAGCTTTAATGACTACAGCTGGAATAAATCCGTTATATTCTTCTATGCCATCGAGCGCCTCGACAATATTATTTTTTTGATCTTCAAATTTTATACCTTCCAAATCAATCGTTTTTTCAGGACCTCGATATTCATGGCGACGATCGTAATCTAAAATGCCTCTTAATACCGCTTCATTGGCTGCTTCTTGATTGGCTTTCTTAATAGTCGTGTAAACCTTAATGCCACTTGTATAGATATCATCTTTATATTGATCGTAAAGCACTTGTCTTACCATTTCCGATGCATGGTCAGCGACCAAATCTCTTGACTGTTTAGATTCTTTAAAATGAAGCGGTTGCTTCATGGCGTCATCAAAAACTTTTTGATCAATAAACCCATAACGCAACATATTTTTTAAAACTTCATGCTGGCGTTGAATTGCGCGTTTTGAATTTGTAAATGGGTTATAGTTTGAAGGCGCTTTAGGAAGACCTGCTAAAAGAGCGCACTCAGCCAAGGTTAATTTTTCTAAAGGCTTACCGTAATAAACAAGCGAGGCCGCTCCAAAACCATAAGCTCTTTGACCTAAGTAAATTTGATTAATATAGAGTTCTAAAATTTGATCTTTGTTAAGATTTTTTTCGATCTTGTAGGAAAGAAAAATTTCACTTATTTTGCGTCTCAACGTTCGATCAGATGATAGAAAAAAATTACGTGCAACTTGCATCGTAATCGTGCTCGCTCCTTCATGTGAGGCACCTGCTAAATTTTTGACAATTGCACGTCCAACACCCACGGCATCTACCCCTTTGTGCTGATAGAAACGACGGTCTTCAATCGCCAAAATGGCATTTTTCATTTTTTTAGGCACATTATTAATTTTGATAAAAGCGCGACGCTCTTCCCCAAATTCGGCCATCAGGAATCCGTCTGAGCTATAGACTCTTAAGGGGAGTTTAGGACGATATTCAGTCAGCGACTCGAGTGAAGGCAATGAGGGTATGACTAAAGCAATCGTTAAAGCAATTAATGCTCCGATGGCTGAAAAGCTTATGAAAAACCACAACATGAGACGTTTTATGAAACTAGGTTTTGCCATAAGTCTTTTTATATGAGATTTAAGATGGATGAATGGGTCTTATTATAAAAGGTGTTGAAGATTATTTGTAGGCAATTCGAACCAGAACTTCATTAATCCCTTAAAATAATCAGTATTCTTGAACATAAAGCTAGTTCGTCATGACAACGATTAATGACAATATTTTTTTTGTAGGACTTATGGGTGCAGGCAAAACGACCATTGGAAAATTATTGGCTAAAAAATTAAAAAAAACTTTTTTTGATACTGATCATGAAATTGAAAAAAAATTGGGCGTTAAAGTTTCTGTGATTTTTGAACTCGAGGGCGAAGAAGGTTTTCGTAAAAGAGAAACGCAAATGATTGATGAACTGTCGAGTAAAAAAGATATTATTTTAGCCACAGGTGGCGGTGCCATATTAAGTGAAAAAAATCGAGCACTTCTAAAAGAAAGAGGTAAGGTCATTTATCTAAATGCCAAACCTCAGCACTTAGCAAAGCGTATGGCTTACGATAAAGACCGCCCACTCTTACAACAAGGCAATATGTTAGAGACCTTAAATCAGTTGTATAAAGATAGACATCCCTTGTATTTAAATGTAGCGTCATTTGTCGTCGATACTGGACAACAAAAAACACAAACGATTATTAATAAAATTGAGTCATTATTAAGTTAAGAGCATGCAAACACTTCATATTCAACTAGAGAATTGTTCCTATCCCATTTACATTGGAGAGGGCTTGCTGTGTCAAATTAAACTCATCGAATCTCATTTAAAACAAAAACATGTTGCGGTTGTAACCAACACCACAGTCGCGCCTTTATATCTCGATCCATTGTTATCTCTTTTAAAAGCGCATGGTATTAAAGCATTCCCAATTATCTTGCCCGATGGCGAGTCTTATAAAAATCAAGAAACCTTAAATCTTATTTACGGCGCGCTTTTAAAAGAAAAATGTGAACGCACCGTGACACTCATTGCATTAGGGGGCGGTGTCATAGGTGACATGACAGGTTATGCTGCAGCAACTTATTTAAGAGGGGTTCCCTTTATACAAATCCCCACCACACTTTTATCACAAGTCGATTCGTCCGTAGGTGGTAAAACGGGTATCAATCACCCCATGGGTAAAAATATGATTGGTGCTTTTTATCAGCCGCAATGTGTGATTGCAGATATTGACACTTTAAAATCATTACCTAGAAGAGAATTTTCAGCAGGCATGGCAGAAGTGATTAAGTATGGTTTGATTCGGGATGAAACATTTTTTGCTTGGCTTGAAAAAAATATTGAAGGACTCATGAAATTAAATCCATCACTCCTTATTGAAGCTATTCAACGCTCATGTCAAAACAAAGCGGATGTGGTAGAAATAGACGAACATGAATCAGGTATACGAGCCACATTAAATCTTGGGCATACTTTTGGACATGCGATTGAAAATGCCATGGGTTATGGTGTTTGGCTTCATGGTGAAGCGGTGGCAACTGGTATGGTGATGGCAGCTCATTTATCAAAACTCATGGGTTGGGTAAAGGACGAAGAATTTACCCGCATCATTAAACTTTTAAAAGAAGCAAAACTTCCAATCGAGCCCCCAAAGATATCTGAAGAGCAATATATGGAACTCATGAGCATGGATAAGAAAGTCGTGGATGGCAAAATTAGGTTGGTGTTGCAAAAAGGTATTGGCAACTCTTTGATCACAAGTGATTACGATACGAAACATCTAAAGACGACACTTCAAACTTCAAATTTTTCAGCATGATGAAGTTGGCACCTTATGCCGCACATCCAGATCAATCTCGCGGCCGACGTTTTAAAGAAGAAACCTCAACGCTAAGAAATGATTTCCAGCGCGATCGAGACCGTGTCATCCACTCCACTGCCTTCAGGCGTCTTGAATACAAAACCCAAGTATTCGTCAATCATGAAGGTGATTTATTTAGAACGCGCTTAACGCATAGCTTAGAAGTGGCTCAAATTGCACGAAGTATTGCCAGAACCTTAAATCTTCATGAAGACCTAGCAGAAGCCATAGCCTTAGCGCACGATTTAGGTCACACACCTTTTGGTCATGCAGGACAAGATGCCCTAAACCGTTGCATGAAAGAATACGGAGGATTCGAGCATAACCTTCAGTCACTTCGTGTCGTAGATCTTTTAGAACAACGATATGCAGCATTTGATGGACTTAATCTCACCTTTGAAACAAGGGAAGGCATCCTAAAGCATTGCTCTATTAAAAATGCTGAAAGATTAGGTGATGTGGGTCAAAGGTTTTTAGATAAAACAGAAACAACCCTTGAGGGACAGATTGCAAATTTTGCGGATGAGATTGCTTATAACAATCACGATATTGATGACGGCATTCGTTCAGGACTTTTAACGATTGATCAATTAATGGAAGTCTCTCTTTTTAAAGAGCATGCTCTAAAGGTCAAAGCACTCTATCCCGATTTATCTCAAAAAAGACTTGTTCATGAAACCATTCGACGCATGATCCATCATTTAGTGGATGATTTATGTCGAACCAGCCTCTCCTATATAAAGGTATCAAAACCAAAAACCGTGGATGAGGTAAGACTTAATGGTCCCATGATTGATTTTTCGACCGAGATGGCAGAAAAACAGCTTGAGCTAAAACAGTTCTTAAGGAAGTCTTTATACCTTCACCCCAAGGTGACCGAGATGACAGATAAGGCAGTAAAGACCATTGAGGGTCTATTTAAATTATATATGGATGACTTAAACTTAATCCCTTCGGACTACCAATCTATCGGGAAAGAGGAAAAACCGCGCGTGATTGCAGACTATATTGCAGGAATGACGGATCGCTATGCGATTCGTGAGCTTAAAAAATTACTTATAAATCAGTAGTTTAAATTAATTTTGTTGTAAATTTGCAACAAAAATCTATAAAACTTCACAAATGTCGTAAAAAACACTAAAAATACTTGCGATTGCCCAGTTTGATCGCGCATAATTCACTTAACCTTCTTAATGAAGCTTTTATTCATTGGGAAAGTTCGCGAACTTTCTCATCAAGCAATTGATGAGGTTTTAAAAACAATAGGAGAAATATATGAACAAGAATATTAAATTAGCAGTGGCTGGTGCTGTTTTAGCACTTTCAACAGCAGCTAACGCAGGTATCATTATTCCAGCAGGCGAGTGGACAATTGATATCAACGGTAACGTGAATGCATTCCTCAACCAAACAAACTTGGGTAATAACCGTGAAACTACTGGTTCGCAACTAGACCAGGCGACAGTTGGTGGTAAATCATCTACTAAATCTATCCAAACTGGTCTTTTACCAGCATGGTTAGGTTTTACAGGTAAAACACGTCAAAATGACTTAGATGTTGAATTTACAATCAGCTTACAACCTGGCGTTTCAGGAAATGATATCACTGGTGACGGTGCTACAAACGATGGTGATGTTGCAGGATCACCAAACCAAAACTTCTTAAATCGTCAAACATACCTTTCATTTGGTGACAAATCATGGGGTTCGATCAAGTTAGGTAAAGATCTAGGTATTTTTGCCTCTGACGCGATTCTAAATGATATGACATTATTAGGTGTGGGTTCTGGCGGTGGTTTAAATTCAACGATCAATTCAACTAACGGTGGTATCGGTACTGGATACACATATGCTGCATGGAAAGCTCAAGCAGCTTACACAACACCAAACATGGGTGGCTTCCAAGCTACTGTTGCGCTTACTAACCCTAACCAAATTGGCGTTACTGGTGCAAATGCAACAGCTCAAAGTCGTTACGGTGTTGAAGCTAAAGCTTCATACGCATTTACTGCAGATGCTATAGCAGGTAAAGTTTGGGTATCAGGTGCTTCATATGATGCATCAAGCTCTTCGATGGGAGCAGGCCTAACAGGTGTCAACAGTGTAAATATTTGGGGTGCTGACGTGGGTGCCAACGTTAATTTAGGTAATGTAGGCCTAACAGGTTACGTCTACGGTGGAGAAGGTTTGGGCGCTACGTTCTTTGGTACAGACGGCATGACGAATGCTGGTCTGAAACGTGACTCACACGGTGGCTATGCACAAGCAACTTATGTTTTACCATCTAAAACAAAGGTTGGTGTAGCATATGGTATCTCATCTATCGACAGAGCAGCGGGTGAAGCAGCAGCAAACACTCTTGTTAAAGATCAAGAGCGTTACACACTTGGTGCTTACCACCCACTCACTAAGCATTTAAATTTAGTAGCTGAATACTCAAACATTAAGATTGAGTCTCAACTAACTAATAAAAATGAGTTTAGCAATGTTTCTCTAGGTGCAATTATGTTCTTCTAAGATTAATTTCTTAGTAATTTAAAGCTCTAAAAACGGCAACTTCGGTTGCCGTTTTTTATTTAAGGAATTTAAATTGAAAAAATATAGCGTATTATTTTTAATAACTTTAAACGTATCATGTTCTACCCTTATGAATACTCAGGAGCAGCCAGTGAATGTCGTTAATGGCAAATTAAATATTTATAGTACGACTTGCAGTGGTATGGCAGAAACTATCGGGACTTGTCATCAGAAAGCCAAAAGAACTTGTAAGCAAGGCTATGAAGTATTAAAGGAAAATTTTGATACATCAGGGGTGCATCGAGAAATACGATTTCAGTGTAAATAATAGAAGTATCGAAAGATACTTTATTTTATTAAGGTTGAGCTCTATTCACCAATAATTTTAACCAGCACTCTTTTTTTGCGGCGCCCGTCAAATTCACCATAAAAGATTTGTTCCCATGGACCAAAGTCTAATTTACCAGCGGTCACAGCAACTACAACCTCCCTACCCATGATTTGGCGTTTGATATGGGCATCTGCATTATCTTCACCTGTATCATTATGACGATAACTGCTGACAGGCTCATGAGGAGCCATCGCTTCGAGCCATTCTTTATAGTCATGATGTAATCCTGATTCATCATCGTTAATAAATACACTTGCCGTGATATGCATAGCATTTATTAATATCAGACCCTCTTTAATGGAGCTTTCAGCCAAACACTCTCTGATATCAGGGGTAATATTTGTAAAATGCATTCTTGCTGGTGCATTAAACCAGAGTTCTTTTCGATAACTTTTCATAATGAAATATCCTTATAAAGAATGATTAACGATCTTCGCCGTCAAAATTCAGCTCAACACGATTTCCTGCAGGATCGCGCAAAAAAATTTGATGGGTAGTCATGCCTGGAATAGGTTTTTCTTCAAAAGGGATATTAAGTGATTGAAGTTTTTTTAAAACATCTTGATAGTGGGCAGTTTTAAATGCGACATGATCGAAGGATGATTTTTGAGGAGAGCGTCCATCGCCTTCTTTAGGCGTGATGAGGTGAAGGACATCTCTATCACCAATGTATAACCAAAATCCAAAGCGTTCGAATGCTGGTCTAAAGCCATCAGTTAGGCCTACTACGTCGCAATAAAAATCCCTTAATTTCAACACCAAATCTTTTTCTGCAACAAGCTGAATATGATTGATGGATAAAATCATAGGACTATTTTTTTAGGTGGTAGGTTGTGGTGTGCGAAGACGAATGTGAAGTTCGCGCAATTGTTTTTCATCGACGACGTTAGGGGCTTTTGTAAGTAAGCACTGTGCACGCTGTGTTTTTGGGAAAGCAATGACATCGCGAATGGATTCAGCACCAGCTAACAGGGTAACTAGGCGGTCCAAGCCAAAAGCTAAACCACCATGTGGAGGCGCGCCATATTGAAGGGCATCAAGAAGGAATCCAAATTTTTCTTTAGCATCTTCTTTTGAAATCTTTAATGCATCAAACACTTTAAATTGTATTTTTTCTTCGTGAATGCGAATAGAGCCGCCACCGACTTCCCAGCCATTGATGACCATGTCGTAAGCTTTAGATAAACACTGCCCTGGATTTGTCGCCAATAATTCTTCATGACCTTCTTTAGGGGCTGTAAATGGATGATGAATTGCAACCCATCGATCAGTTTCTTCATCGTGTTCAAACATCGGAAAATCAACCACCCATAAAGGCGCCCATGCTCTTCCATCCACATGATTTTTTTCGTGACCAATTTTGAGACGCAGCGCACCTAGAGCTTCATTCACAATTTTTTCTTTATCAGCTCCAAAGAAAATAATGTCGCCATTTATGGCTCCGGTTTTTTCAATCATCGCTTTTAATGCGTTGACATGAATATTTTTAACAATAGGGCTTTGAAGGCCTGTCTCATTCAATTCGTTGATATCGTTAATCTTGATATACGCCAAACCTTTAGCGCCGTAGATTTTGACAAACTCTGTATAAGCATCAATTTCAGAACGTGTAATCGCAGAACCATTTGGAACTCTTAATGCTGCGACACGGCCACCCTTCATGGTTGCTGCTGATGAGAAGACCTTAAAATCGACATCTTGCATGACATCAGTTAACTCAGTAATTTCTAGAGTCACGCGCATATCAGGCTTGTCCGAGCCATATTTATGCATCGCCTCTTGATAAGTCATACGTTGGAATTGTGCTGGCAAATCGATCGATGAAACTTTCTCATACATCTCACGAATCATTTTTTCAACAATAGCCATGATGTCTTCTTCATTCATAAATGAAGTTTCAATGTCGACTTGAGTAAATTCTGGCTGACGGTCTGCTCTTAAATCCTCATCGCGGAAACATTTCGTAATTTGGAAATAGCGATCAAAGCCCGACACCATGAGGAGCTGTTTAAATAATTGAGGCGACTGGGGGAGAGCGAAAAATTCTCCCGCATGAACACGTGATGGGACAAGATAATCACGAGCGCCTTCAGGTGTGCTCCTGGTCAACATCGGTGTTTCAATTTCCATAAATCCGTTTTCATCTAAAAAATCACGTAAAACTTTAGCGACCCTATAACGAAGACGTAAATTATTTTGCATAATTGGACGACGCAAATCCATGAAGCGATACTCAAGACGTATCATTTCTGAAATAGAGTCGTCATCGAGCATAAATGGGGGCGTTAATGAAGGATTTAAAATTTCAATGGCGTAAGCGAGCAATTCAACTTCACCTGTTGGAATATTTAAATTAACTGTGCCTTCTGGGCGAGCTCTTACTTTACATATGACTTTTAATACGAATTCATTACGAATTGACTCTGCAGTGGTAAATGTTTCTTTTGTGTCAGGGTCGATCACAATTTGTACAATACCCTCACGGTCACGAAGATCAATAAAGATAACACCACCATGATCTCGTCGACGATGAGCCCAACCACATACGGTAACGGTCTCTCCAATATGCGTTTTATTTAAATCACCACAGTAATGCGTTCGCATCATTCTTAAAAGTCTCTTTGATAATTGTTAATTAATTTTTTGTTTTTTTTGCTTAGGAGGAACAACGCCCATGGAGATAACATACTTCAACGCCTGATCCACACTAATATCAAGTTCCACAATATCTTTTTTAGCGACCATTAGGAAAAATCCTGAAGTAGGATTGGGTGTAGTTGGCACATAGACACTCACATGCTTGCCTTTTAAATGTTTTGCAATATCAGGACTGGGCTCCCCTGTTAAAAATGCAATCGTGCGAGTATCACTATTGGGATAAGGAATGAGCACTGCTTTGTTAAAAGCACGACCTGATTCTGAAAATAAAGTATCGGATACTTGCTTGATGCTCGAATAAATAGAATTCACAAATGGAAGTCTTGATAATAATAATTCCCATAGCTTTAAAAATTGACGGCCAAATAAATTAGACGCTAAGAGTCCAATGCCTAGAATCACACCGACTGTTAAAAGAACACCTAAGCCGGGAATATCAAATCCAAAAAAGTTTTTTGGCTGGTAATCGTAAGGCAACCAAATAAGCGTTTGGTCTAGGAAATGAATAAGTGAAGTAAGCACCCATATCGTAATTGCTAAGGGGACGAGAACAAGTAAGCCAGTTAAAAAATAACGTTTAAACATATATAAAATTAACTCGAGGTTGTAGATGCGCTCGCATCTTTTTTGGTTTCAGTTTTTGTATCAGCTTTTGCTGAACTCTCTTTTGTTTTATTTTTAAAATCTGTGACATACCATCCAGAGCCCGTCAATTGAAAGCTTGGTGCTGAGACTTGTTTTTTAAAAGTCTCTTTATGACAATCAGGACATACCATCATAATCGGATCTGAAATTTTGCGGAGCAATTCTTTGGAGCATCCGCAAGCTTCGCATGTGAAATCAAAAATAGGCATAAATTAAAAAGGAATGTCGTCTTCAAAATCATCAAAATTTGTCGCAGCTGCTGCCTGAGGTGCGCCACTTGTTCTTTGAGGGGCTTGATTAAAATCATCATTACCTTGCGATGCTGTTTGGCTTGGTGCACTTGATGAGCCACTTGAAGAACCTCCGCCACTATCTCGGCCGCCTAACATTTGCATGCTCTCTGCAATAATTTCTGTCGTGTAGCGATCTTGTCCTTCTTTTGTTTGCCATTTGCGTGTTTGAAGTCTGCCTTCAATAAAAACAGGACGACCTTTTTTTAAATATTCGCCTGCGATTTCAGCTAACTTTCGATACATGACAATGTTATGCCATTCGGTGCGCTCTTGCTTTTCACCGTTCTTATCTTTCCAGTTGTCTGTTGTTGCAATACTAAAATTGCACACCGCGTCTCCATTAGGCATAAATCGTACTTCAGGATCTTTCCCTAAATTACCCATTAAAATCACTTTATTAACTGACGCCATGTTTTCCTCCTAGTAACCGAATAATTGATGCTTCATGAATCGTTTCGTGTTTGTTGACTTTGAGCATCACCTTGCCTTCTTCTAGCAAGATCATGACGTCACGCACACCTTTTATTTTTTTTAATTGTTGTTGCACTAGTACTAATTGTTCAGGGCTTTTGAGTAATGATTTATTTTTAATCATAAACATTAAGGTTTTAATTGCAGGTGGTGTTTTCATTGAAAATGCAAAACCTACCCAAAGCGTCATCAAAATGGCACAAAACAAAAATACTGAAAAACTACCACCAAAATCCGCTAAAAAACCACCTAATACACCACCAAAAAAGACACCTAATGACTGACATGTATTATACACCCCAATCGCCGTCCCTTTAGCGCTTGGCGGGGCAATTTTGCTGATCAAACTGGGTAGACTTGCCTCTAGAACATTGAAAGCTACGAAGTAGACAAAAAGTGATGCGACTAGACCCCAAAAAACATTAATTAAAATACCAAACATCAGTTGGGCAATGAGCATCAGAAAAATAGAGCTAATAAATACAAGCTTCGCTCTATTAAATTTTTCACTCACGATAATGATAGGCACCATAAAAACAAATGAAGTAAGAAGTACAGGCAGGTACACCTTCCAGTGTTGGTTGACATCCATCCCACCCGAAGTGGCAAGCGCTATGGGGACCACAATAAACATGGCCATTTGTGCCGCATGAAGTGCAAAGATCCCAAAATTTAAACGCGAGAGTTCTTTATTTTTTAGAATCGATTTAAAGGAAGGGGCAGGTTCTTTTAATGTTTTGGAAGCATTTATATTTAATGGGGTAGGCACCACAAAACGCACGACTAAAATAGCTGACAATGATAAAAAACCTGTCAGCATAAAAATACCAGGCACACCTATGAGGCGATTTAATACCGGAGCGCCCACTAAAGATAAGGCAAAAGTAATCCCAATCGTGGCCCCAATCATGGCCATCGCTTTGGTACGATGTTCATCCCTTGTTAAGTCAGCGACAAGTGCTGTAATCGCCGCCGAAATCGCCCCCGCCCCTTGTATTGCACGGCCCAAAATAATGATATTAATATCGTCTGAGTATCCTGAAACAAATGAGCCTAGGGCAAATAAAAGAAGTCCAATATAGATAATGTTTTTGCGTCCATAACGGTCAGACAACATACCGAAAGGTAATTGAAATAAAGCCTGAGTGAGGCCGTAAGCCCCTAATGCAAGTCCCACTTGAAAAGCCGAGGGGCTTCCGGGCAAACCTTCCGCGTAAATAGCAAAAATAGGCAGGATTAAAAACATGCCTAACATTCTTAAGCCGTAGATCGATGCCAGGCTTAAGCTGGATCGAATTTCGAGCGGGGTCATGCCTTGTTCTATCTTCATAAACTTGAATTAGATATTTCTTATTTTCGAATAATTTCGTATATTAGCAGGTTACCTTTAAAAAGCTTAAGTTGCATGGATACGATTAAGATTCGCGGGGCTAGAACCCATAATTTAAAAAATATTTCACTCGATTTGCCCCGTAATAAATTGATTGTGATTACAGGCCTATCCGGTTCCGGCAAATCATCCTTGGCTTTTGATACGCTATATGCTGAAGGACAGCGTCGGTACGTGGAGTCTCTATCGGCTTATGCACGTCAATTTTTAGAGCGCATGAATAAACCAGATGTCGATTTGATTGAAGGTTTGTCTCCTGCGATTTCCATTGAACAAAAATCGACTTCACATAATCCTCGCTCCACTGTAGGCACTGTCACTGAAATTCATGACTACTTAAGGCTTCTTTATGCAAGAGCGGGCGAGCCTGAATGTCCGACGCACGCACTTACTTTAGAATCACAAACGGTATCCGAAATGGTGGATACATTATTGGCCCTCCCCAATGACACAAAAATTATGTTGTTAGCCCCCATCGTCAATAGTCGAAAGGGTGAGCAACATGATTTATTTGAAGATTTAAAAGCGCAAGGATTTATTCGTTTGCGCATTGATGGTGAGATTTATGAAATTGATGCTCTACCAAAACTCACGAAAACAAAAAAACATCAAGTTGATGTGGTAGTTGATCGCATTAAAATTAACCCAGAAATTAAACAGCGCATGACAGAGTCTACTGAAACTGCTTTAAGGCTAGCCGATGGCAAGATGATTGCGATTGAAATGGATACCAATAAATCGCATCTATTCTCTGCAAAATTTGCATGTCCTTTATGCGATTACTCTTTAGAAGAGTTAGAGCCGCGTATTTTCTCATTTAATAATCCAATGGGAGCCTGCCCTGAGTGTGACGGACTCGGCAATATAAATTTCTTTGATCCCAAGCGCGTGGTGGCTTTCCCACATTTGTCATTAGCTTCAGGGGCTATTAAAGGTTGGGACAAGCGCAATCAATTTTATTTCCAACTCCTTCAATCATTAAGTGAGCATTATAAATTTGATTTAGAAACTGTGTTTGAAGAGTTGCCAGAAAAAATTCAACATGTGATTTTGAATGGCAGCGGGACTGAGCAGATTAGTTTTTCTTACCTCAATGAGCGCGGTCAAATTAATAAAAAGATGCATAACTTTGAAGGCATCTTAAATAATTTAAAACGTCGTTATCAAGAAACTGATTCAGGCACTGTGCGAGATGAGCTCGCAAAATATTTAAATATGCAAACCTGTCCATCTTGTGAAGGATCACGCTTAAGGATTGAAGCAAGGCATGTCAAAGTGGGTAAAAAAAATATTCATGAAATATGCAATACCCCTTTAAAAGAAACGGTGCATTTTTTTGAGTCGCTAAAACTTAAAGGTGCTAAAAAAACCATTGCTGAAAAAATCATTTATGAAATTACGAGCCGCTTAAAATTTTTAGTGAATGTGGGCTTAGATTATTTGTCACTTTCTCGATCAGCCGAAACTTTATCAGGGGGTGAAGCACAGCGCATTCGACTAGCTTCACAAATCGGCAGTGGACTAACGGGCGTTATGTATGTGCTCGATGAACCGTCGATTGGGCTTCATCAACGTGACAACGATCGTTTACTTGAAACCTTAAAAAGATTACGCGATTTAGGGAATACCGTGATCGTCGTGGAGCACGATCAAGATGCAATTATGACTGCTGACCATGTGGTGGATATTGGCCCAGGTGCAGGGGAGCATGGCGGCTATATCGTTGCTGAAGGCACACCCAAAATGATCGCCAAACATCCCAAATCACTGACGGGTCAATACATCAGTGGTCGTAAGGAAATCAAATATAAAAACAAAAGAGTATTGCCACGCACTTTGAAATGGCTAGAGTTAAAAGGTGCCAAGGGAAACAATTTAAAAGATGTGCATCTTAAATTACCGATCGGACTCCTCACTTGTATTACAGGTGTGTCAGGCAGTGGTAAGTCATCCCTCATTAACGACACACTTTATCGTGCCGTCGCTCATCATTTATACGGTAGTCATGCCGAACCTGCTGAGCATGCTTCGATCAAAGGCTTAGACTTTTTTGATAAGGTCGTCGACGTAGATCAAAGCCCGATTGGAAGAACACCTCGATCCAATCCTGCGACCTACACAGGACTCTTTACTCCGACAAGAGAACTTTTTGCGCAACTTAATGAAAGCCGAAACAGAGGTTATGGGCCAGGCCGTTTCTCATTTAACGTTAAGGGTGGTCGATGCGAAGCCTGTGAAGGTGACGGGGTGATAAAAGTTGAAATGCATTTCTTACCCGATGTGTATGTCCCTTGTGATATTTGCCAAGGGAAACGTTATAACCGTGAAACTTTAGAGATTCAATTCAAGGGTAAAAATATTCATGAGGTTTTATCGATGACGGTTGAACAAGCTCATCAATTTTTTAATGCCATTCCCGCAGTTGAAAAAAAATTACGCACCCTCATCGAAGTGGGTTTAGGTTATATCACTTTAGGTCAAAATGCGACGACACTCTCGGGTGGTGAAGCGCAGCGTGTTAAATTAGCGTTAGAGCTTTCAAAGCGCGATACAGGCACAACACTTTATATTTTAGATGAGCCAACCACTGGACTTCATTTTGCAGATATTCAATTATTGCTTGACGTGATTCATAAGCTTCGTGATGCAGGAAATACAATTGTCATCATTGAACATAATTTAGATGTGATTAAAACGGCAGATTGGGTGATTGATTTAGGCCCTGAAGGTGGTGATGGTGGTGGTGAAATTATTGCGGAAGGCACACCTGAAGAAGTGGCCAACAATAAGAAAAGTTATACGGGTAAATATCTAAAAACTTATCTAAAATAAATTATGGCACTTGAGCCGCATTCATTCGAGATAGGATGATTCCACTTCGCTCAATCAATCCTGACGCATCCTGATGACGCTCATAATATTTAGGATTAGGAATCATAGAGGCTAACTTAGCTGACTGAAAGCTATTAAGATCTTTTGCATGCGAGGAAAAATAACGAAGAGATGCGGCTTCAATCCCATAGACATTATTCCCCCACTCAATCACATTCAAATAAATTTCTAAGATTCTTTGTTTATTTAAAATCGTTTCAAGCATGAGCGTGATAATTGTTTCTTCTGCTTTTCGCCAAGGCGTTCTTTGATTAGATAAGAATAAGTTTTTAGCAAGTTGTTGGCTGATGGTGGAGCCTCCCGCTACAATTTTTTTACGTCGCTTATTTTTTTCGTAAGCTTTTTCAATGCCCTCCCAATCAAAACCTTCATGGTCAATAAACTTGGCATCCTCAGCTGCAATCACAGCTTGTTTGATATGAATCGAGATTTGGTTGTAATTCACCCATTGATGACGCAGCGTTGCTTTTTCATCTTTTTCTTGAAGGTGCTCGAGTCTTGTTTCCATGAAAGCACTCTCGCCTGGATTAACAACCGTCCATAAAATAATGTGAAGTAAAATCCAGAGCTGATAGAAAAAAAACAAAAGAAACAAAACAGATAAAATTTTTCCTTTGAGGGATCGATGACTCCAAAATAGATTTTTTAGTCGTGCTTGCAATTAAAGCGCTCTTAAAGATTCAATAAGAGATTTTGTTTTAGGTTTAATGTGATGCCAAATAAAAAAAGCTTCCGCGGCTTGTTCAACCAGCATACCAAGACCGTCTGATGTTTTAGATCCTTGTGATTTAGCTTCTCTAATAAAGGACGTTTCTTTGCCATACATCATGTCGTAGGCTAAAGAGCTTTTATGAAAAACTTTATGATCCATACTAAGCTCAGCATTGTTTAAGCTTGTTGAGGTTGCATTAATGATGAGATCAAAATATTGATTTGGGCATTTTGCGATTTCAATCACATTTAAATTCACATCAAAACTTTTTGCATGCACATCCATTTTATTTTGAATCACGTTTGATTTTTCAATCGTGCGATTGGTGAGTGTTAATTCAGATGGTTTTTTTTCTAAGATGGAGTAAATTACGCCTTCTGCAGCACCACCCGCACCAATGAGTAAAATTCTCTTACTCTTTAAATTTATATTTAGGTTTTGTTCGAGGTCTCTTACTAGCCCTATGCCATCTGTATTGTGCCCAATGATTTGATCATCTTTAAATTCGAGCGTGTTAACAGCTTCAGCGATTTTAGCGTGATTGGAATGCTGTACAGCTAATTCATAAGCTTCTTTTTTAAAAGGCAATGTGACATTAGCCCCATTTAATTTTTGTGCGATCAGTTTATGGATTGTATTTTTAAATTCATCAGGAGGCGAAAGAATAGCTTCGTATTCAATATGGAGCCCAGTTTCTTTAGCAAACGCTCTATGAATTTGGGGGGATAGGCTGTGATGAATTGGATTACCAATCACGGCAAAATGTTTTTTAAGTTCAGTCATGGTGCGCTATTACATCGATTTGATTAAGGTTTTGAGTATAAGTGTTTTTGTAAAAACTGCCATCAAACTCATTTATGCACTTATAAGATGCATAAAACTTAAATATGCATTTTTTTGGTGCATTTTTTGGCATTTCCCTTTTAAATATCAAGTAATAACAGAGCCTTATAGCATTATTCGATTGGCACAATTTATGCTTACTATTAATATGTTGAAATGCATTAATGAACAACAGACTGAATCACAATTAAAGCTTTTAGGAGAATGAAATGGCAATCGCTGATGTAATGAAAAAGATTAAGGATAACAACGTTAAGTTCGTGGACTTCAGATTCACGGATACGCGAGGCAAAGAACAGCACGTCAGCGTGCCTGTCTCAGCTTTTGATGAAGATAAATTTAAACAAGGTCACGCATTCGATGGTTCATCGATTGCAGGTTGGAAAGGCATTCAAGCATCCGACATGTTGCTAATGCCAGATCCAGATACAGCTAATATCGATCCATTTATGGAAGAGCCAACTCTTATTCTGACATGCGATGTCGTAGACCCAACAGACGGTAAGGGTTACGAGCGTTGTCCACGGAGCTTAGCGCGTCGTGCGGAGGCTTATTTAAAATCAACAGGCATAGGTGACACAGCTTACTTTGGCCCAGAGCCAGAATTCTTTATTTTTGATTCCATCACTTGGTCTCAAGGTATGGATGGATGTCACGTTAAAATTAATTCAGAAGAAGGTGCGTGGGATTCTGCAACACAACACGAAGGCGGCAATACGGGCCACCGTCCAGGGGTTAAGGGCGGTTACTTTCCAGTACCACCTGTTGACTCACTTCAAGATGTGCGTTCAGCAATGTCGATTACATTAGAAGCAATGGGTGTTCCAGTTGAAGTGCATCACCATGAAGTCGCCACTGCAGGCCAATGTGAAATCGGTACTAAATTTAGTACGCTCACACAACGTGCCGATTGGACGCAACTTCTTAAATACGTGGTATTAAACACTGCACATAACTATGGCAAAACAGCGACATTCATGCCAAAACCAATCCTAGGTGATAATGGCTCAGGTATGCATGTGCATCAATCTATTTGGAAAGATGGTAAAAATTTATTTGCAGGTTCAGGTTATGCGGGTTTAAGTGAACTCGCGTTGTTCTACATTGGTGGTGTGATTAAACACGCGCGCGCACTCAATGCGATCACTAATCCGGGTACGAATTCTTATAAACGTTTAGTGCCAGGCTATGAGGCACCAGTGAAATTAGCGTACTCTGCGAAGAACCGCTCAGCATCAATTCGTATTCCATTCGTGGAAGGCGATAAAGCGCGTCGTATCGAAGCGCGATTCCCTGATCCAATAGCAAACCCATATCTTGCATTCAGCGCATTGATGATGGCAGGTTTAGATGGCATTCAAAATAAGATTCACCCAGGTGAACCAGCGACAAAAGACTTGTACCATTTAACACCTGAAGAGGATGCACAAGTACCAACGGTATGTTCATCTCTCGAACAAGCGCTTGAGTATTTAGATAAAGATCGTGAGTTCTTAACACGCGGGGGTGTATTTACCGATGATTGGATCAATAGTTATATCGATCTTAAGATGGAAGAAGTCACTAAGATGCGTATGACGCCGCATCCAATCGAATTCGGCATGTATTACAGCTGCTAATTCTTTGAAAACATTAAAAAGACGGCTTTGATAGCCGTCTTTTTTTAAGCCTTCATTTTGGGCTAAATCAATATATGCACTATTTTAGTGCATTAACTCTTAATATTCCTTACAATATCCACATACATCCCAGTAAATAGGCCTTAAGACCAACTGTCAAAGTTGGCTCAAGTTTTGCTTGCTATATAAATGAAAATGGAAAATTCATGAAAAAAACCACGATGCCATCCTTAAGTGCAGAACTTAAAGGGATTGAACACTTAGCAAGTGCAGTATTGCTATGCGATATTGAAGGCCATATTTTGTATATGAATCCATCGGCGGAGATTTTATTTGGACTCAGTGCTAAACATGTTTACATGATGACCTTGGATGAAGCATTTCCTAATTCTGACATTTTAAAAATAGCCATCAGCCAAGCTTTAAATAGCGATACCCCTTATCGTGAGCATGAGTTTTTAATTACCACTTTAAAACATCAGTCCTATTCTGTGACATGCACCATTACACCCATTCAAAGCAAAATGATTCGATATATTCTTGAGTTCCAGCAAATGGATCAGCAATTACGAATCGCAAAAGAAGAGCGTATGTTGATCCAGCAACAAGCGAATTCAGAATTGATTCGAAACTTAGCACATGAAATTAGAAATCCATTAGGAGGCTTAAGAGGGGCTGCACAACTTTTAGAGCATGAATTGCCTGACGTTTCATTAAAAGAATATACGCAAGTCATTATTAAAGAAGCAGATCGCTTGCAATCTCTCATGGATCGATTACTTGTCCCCCACCAAAAACCTAAATATGAACCAACCAATATTCATGAAGTTTTGGAGCGCGTTCGAAGTTTATTACTTGCCGAATCGCCTGATGAAATAAAAATTCAACGTGATTACGATACGAGCTTGCCTGACATTATTGGTGATCGGGAAAAACTGATTCAAGCGGTGCTTAATATTGCGCGCAATGCCGTTCAAGCGATGCATGAAAAACAACAACAAGGTTTAATCATTTTTAAAACGAGAGCTGAACGACAAATCATGCTTGCTAAAAAACGCTACCGTGTAGGTATCAAACTCGACATCATTGATAACGGACCTGGTATCCCTGCAGGTATTCGCGACAAAATATTTTATCCGCTGGTTTCAGGGCGTGAAGGTGGATCAGGGCTAGGCTTATCTTTAGCGCAAACCTATATAAGTCAACATCAGGGCATGATTGAATGTAAGAGTGAGCCAGGGCATACAACATTCACAATTTTATTGCCGATTAAAGATTTAGATACAAAAGAAATTTCTACTCCCAATCAAGAATCACAAGGATCTTCACTATGAAAGCAATTTGGATTATCGATGATGACAAATCTATTCGATGGGTATTTGAAAAAGCACTCGCACGAACTGACTTAAATTTTAAAACGTTTAGTTCCATTAAAGATGCATTAGCAGCGATCAAAGATGAAGAGCCGCAAGTAATTGTGAGTGATATTAGAATGCCGCAAGGTTCAGGTTTGGAACTCCTTCAGGTCATCAAAGAAAAGTATGCACATATTCCTGTCATCAT
>Ga0208975_1000473_pt1 | contig 19399 bp, 11 predicted proteins | sample GreLakmeER78MSRF_FD_187700 | JGI IMG/M metagenome (GOLD analysis project Ga0208975, IMG submission 187700) | Freshwater lentic microbial communities from great Laurentian Lakes, MI, USA - Great Lakes metaG ER78MSRF (SPAdes) | ecosystem: Environmental > Aquatic > Freshwater > Lake | place: Great... | reverse complement strand
GTACGCTTCAACGCCAAGTCAGGCGCTAGTGCTCTGCTTGGAGACACCGCGTTGATCGACTCCTCTACTACCCGATCGGTAGTTATGGGGCGGGTGGAGCACGGCGTAACAGCCAACCACGTTGACTTCTTTATTGAGGAACGCTTACTTAAAACCTTCTGCTCCAACATGAGCTTTGGTTACGCTGACTTCAAGCGCCAGCTTGAGAAACAGTTTGTGGTGTCTTACATGCCCAAGAAAGACCTGATGGCAAGAACCAGTGGCCCACCCATGCGGGTAGCTACCATGAAGATTTCGAGAGAAATTTCTAGTCTGGATGAAGAAGTTATCAATCCTCTATCCATGGCAGCGGCTTGAACGGGGGCAGGGGTTCTTTGTCCCCTGCATCGACACTGCGGCTGTTAGAACCGAGGGCTTGAACAAGGCCCTCGGCTTTCGTTTGTTTGACGCCCGAGCAAAAATCGGGATCAGGGACGGCTTTACTGGCGTGTGGTTTTATCGACTGCCTTGATGAAGCCTCGGGCGTACTCGGTCTGAGCCTTGTCAATACGCGCCAACATTTCGTCTTTCTGTTCAGTGGTCAGCTTGGGTGCAGCTTCAATCTGTCGACGCATTTTTGCAAAATCACCAAGCTTCTGCTGTACCGAGCCAGACACCGATGCTAGTGCCAAGGTTTCAGCATGCTCCTGCGCAAAGGCTTTGGCCTCTGCTGCTTTGCCCTGCTCGACGAGGCGGTTGAACGAGCCCTTGGTCTGCTGAATACTGTTCATCATGTCGTACGCTTCATCAAGGGTTCCCCTGCCTTCAACGGGCTGGAACAGACCACCGATGAACGGTGTCTTGCTTGCCTTGAGAGTAGGCTTGGCAACGTCCTCTTTCATCTCCATGTTCAGTATCGGGTTGGCCAACTGCACAATACCGATACCAAGACCGCCCGTGTAGCCACGGATGAGGTAGTCGATGCCGATGGGCGACAAGCCTTCTTTGCCTGTGATCTGCTTGATTGTCTCGCTACCTGTGATGCTACCAAGCAACTTGGCAAACTCTGTGGTGGACTCACGCGCACGCTCTCCCGCCAGCATCTTGCTCTCGCGTTGAGATTCGATAGCTCCACCAAAGAAAGAAGTGCCAAGATAGACTTCAGTGAGGGGTTTGATGGCTTGCGGCAAAGCAAACGGATTGGTTTGTGCCACAAGTTTGAGCCAACCGCCCACTGCCTTGGATGCCTTCTCGTCGTTGGATGCCATATCCCATAAAGCTTCGGGGAGCGCTTTGAACAAGTAACCCAATTCAAACGGGATAGGTACGCGTACAGGCTCATCAAAGCCGGGGATGTACATGAACCAACTGCCGTAGCGTTCTTCAGGCTTGGCGCGTTTGTACGCCTCATCGTCGGACATCAGGGCAGCGTAGGCCAGTGTGCCTGCGGCAAGCATTAAGCCACGAGCTACCATCTTTTGTTTAATCTTCAACTGCTCACTGAACGGCATCTGGCCTGTGTATGCGCGGTACAGCACATCCAAACCTTGAATCTGCGCGTTGAAGAACGGGATGATGATCGACAGAGCCTGCATGCTTGGCGACAAACCACGGCGGCTAAAGTTCATGGACTCTAGCGTACGCAAAAGCGCCGCTTGCTCGGACATCCCTTTGGCTAGGGAGTCTTTGTATATGACAGCACGGGTAGCCGCATCGCCCTGCATGGCAAACGCATCAGCCTTGGCAATCAATTTGTCCCAACCGGACTTACCTGCGCTAATGTCCTTGAGGAACTTGGCTGCATCGCGCTGGTCGCCTGTGAATACGTTAGTACTGATAGCGCCTGAACGCATCAGCTTGGACTCTACGTCACTGCGTCCGGCCACCATACTGGCCAACTCTTTGAATGAACTGAGCACTGGCGTAGCGTCTGTACCGGTAGTCAACCATGCGTTTAAAGGATCGCGGACAATCTGACGGATAGCGTAGGAAGGGTTACGTGTCACAAACTTACGCAAGATGTCAGCAGGGATACCCATCATTTTGATAGCGGCAGGCATCGTAGTCTTGATACCTTCCATGCCCTTGATAATGAGTTCCGCAGGGATACCGTATTGAATTTTGTCGATGAAGACAAAGTGATCTTTGCCGTTAACTTTGAACCGCACAGTGCTGTCGCTTGCAGGGCCAGAGCCTTCTCCAAGCGCTGATGCAATGCCCATCTTCCGAAGCAAAAACGCAGACTCTTTAATCATCTGGTTGCGTAGTGCCAAGTCAGTCAGCATGAACGTGTTCTGTACCGAGCTTGTAAAGATTGGCAAAATGTTCTTATTGCCGCCAACCAACTCTTTAAGTTGGGGCTCAGTCTTGACGTTACCAATACGAACAGGCGTCTCTTTGTCCACCATCAATTCAATGTTACCGCTGTTGCTGTTGACGCGGTAGTACGGGATGTACGGTACGGACTTGAGTTCGTTGGCCAACTTCTCCGTGATAGCGCCTGTCTGCACAAGGAAGTCAATCTGGCCAGCGTTAAACTCTTTGTAGATACGGGCGGCTTCAAGCACCGCATCTTTCTTTGTCTTGTCGCTATTGAGCAAACGCATGACATCGTTGTACTCTTTCTCAGCCAGAGCAGGGTTCTCGTAGTTGAGCTTCTGCCAGCCCTTGACCTTGGCACGCTCGCCTGCCACGTATGCGGTCAGGATAGCTTCGGCTTCTGAGTCGTTGGCAAACTTACCCTTGTGCAAGGCTTCTGCCACTTCAACCATGTTAGCGCCCTTGACGCTGTCGTACACGTAGCCACCGCCTTCGCCTTTGCGTAGGATCAGTTTCCCGTTGGTCAGTGCTTGACCCGCATACTGGCTACGCTGTTGGCCAAATCGCAAATAGAACTCTGCGTTCTGTGCTTCCAAAGAAGTGATGGCGTTGGCGGCTACGCCACGTTTGAAGGCCTCAGACAAGGCTGCGTCTTTGTCCACAAACTGAACACGGCCAGTCAGCCCCATGATGTTGCCTAGCAACTGGTCTTTGATCGAAGGTTCTTTGGCAATGAAAGAAGCGCCATACTGCGTGGGTTCTTTCTTGGTACGGAAGGCAATCTGGCCATCAGCCGCCCTGTAAGCACCGATTGTCTTGGTTTCGAACGCTTTGCGGGACTGCTTCAAAGCATAGAAGACGTCAGATGTTGATAGTACAGAGGAAGAAGTGAAGCCCAGACTACGCAAGCCTGCGCGAATCATGCCGACAAACTCTTTGAGCCATCGGCCAGCCTTCTGTCTGAAGCTCTCGGTTACGCGAGCTTCTTCGGTGTGCGCAATAATCTCACGCAAGACTTGAAGTCTTTGGACTTCTTCGTTCTTTCCCTGCGCTGCGTTGAACTGGGCAGTACGGGTGACTTCATCCAAAAGTTTCTGACCGCCAATTTCTTCGGCCAGTGCACGAAGGTCTGTCTTGTTAGCGTATGCCTGTAAGCGCTCGATGCCAATGATGGTGTCGATGCCGTAGTGACCCACGATCTCGTGGAAGACGGTAGCTTCCAAGTCTTTCAAGTCAGCGTGCTGGTCGCCCACCACCAAAATAGTACCGTCACGGAACACAGCGCCCTGTACCATGGCTTCGGTTGGGTCAACGCCTTCCTCTGACATACGCTTAAGTAGCGCCACAGGAATCTTGCCGGGGTTAGCGGCATATACCATCTTTACGTTTGAAGGCAGTTTACTCTGCACTTTTTCCATGAAGTCAGCGGCTTCTTTGGCATCGATCGTGCCGCCTTCTGTTTCACGGGTGCGGTAGGCTGTGCCCAAATCGGAATCATTGGCTTCTCTAATAATTCGCTCTTGATCCTTGATGGACACTTTACCGGGCACACGCAACGGTTTAGGCAGGTTTTTCTCTGCCATGGGAGGCTTGCCTGTACGGGTAGGGCCAACAGTCTCAGTTGTGCCTTTGCGGGTCTTGACCTTGGTGGCCGTTGAGCCCTCTTTGTCACCTTCACTCGTAGCAGTACGGAACTCTTTGGGAGCACGTTGCACTCTGCGAGTCTCTTGCTCCGTACGCTTAGAAGGCGTTTCTTGTTTACTCTGGGACAGTGCTTCTTGGAAGTACGCAATCTGCTCTTTTAGCGTGGCTTTGTACTCAGGCGTCTTCTTGCCTATTTCGATGGCTTTGTTGGTGTACATGTCCGCAGTTGATCTACGGAACTCCATGACACGAGGGTCATCATCACCATACTTTTCCTCTAACGCAATCATGCGCTTGGTCAAGTCTTTACTAAATTTTTCAAACTCAGGTTCACGCTGCCCCAACTCAATGGCCAGCGCCCGCATTTTTTCGGACGCCTCGGCTTCTTTACGAACGTTGCCCTCATTGATACGCTTGGTTGTCTTTGCGGCACGGCTAATCGCTGGCCTAGTATAGACCTCACCCGCTGCTTTGCGGGATGCAATTTCTTCAGCCAACGCTTTCTCGTATTCGGGCGTAGCTTTGCCAAGCTCCAAAGCTTTTTCTTCTAAGCCTTGCGCACGACGTTTGACCAAACTTTTTACTTGTGAACTGTCTTCGCCAAATTGTTTGGTTTTGGCAGCAATGTTCTCGTCTACTTTGTCTTTGTATGTTTGGTAAGCGTCTTGTTTCTCGCCAAGCCTAATGGCCAATGAGCGCAAGTCTTCTGACTTCTCTTGCTTGGCTTCTTGCGCTGCTTTGGCTTTGTTGACCGCAACGCTTTTCTTTTCCACAGGCGTAGTTGTGTATAACTTAGCGTGGATGGCTTCGATGGCTTTCTCAATTGGCTTAAGGTTTGTCTCAACCAAAGCATCGCGTTTCTTTGTAAGCGCGTCAATCTTGCGCTTGAGGTCATACTTCTCTTTGGCATCCAACTGGCGTGCGCCCCGGGCTTCGCCCTTGCCTTGTTTGGCTCTAAGGTTCTCTACCTTCTCGGCCATAGTTGGGGTGGCCAAACCGCTTTCAAGCTGGTCGCTTAAAGTGTTTAGTTGGTCGTTGTACTCGTCGATTCTTTCCAACACAGACTTCTTGGCGTTGCCTTGACGTGTCTGAATCTTGCGCAGTTGGGCGTCAATCTCGTCTTTGATAAGTTCGTACTCAACCGCAGAAGCACCGCCTTTGTCGTATACGTCTTGAAGCTTGACAGTGTCTACAATAGGCAAACCATCTTTACCAATAACAACTTGACCGTTTTTATCCAAGCGAGGACGCTGGATAGTTTCGTTGTTTGTGCCGTTGTCAAACTGGGCTTTTTGTTTGTTGTCGTAGTATTGACCAAAGTAGTCAGCACGCTCACGCTTAACACCAGCTAAGTCAAGGCGGTCGTCCAACGCTTTAATCAAACTGTCGGTTGTGGTTTTTTCTTCCTCAACTTTGGCATTACGCGCTTTGCGTTGGCGCTGTTCTTCAATCTTGGCGGCTCGTTCAATCGCTGACTCATCGCCGTTGTTAATCGCCGTGCGAAGTAAGTTAGCTTCGCCAAACAAGTCCATGGTTTTGGTGTCAGCTTTGGGCGCTTCGTTGAGCACTTCAGTGGGCGCTGCAGTAGGCGGCTGCTCCACGGCCAAGGCTTCTTCTTTGGTTTGCGCCACAGGAATAGGCGCTTCTTCCTCGGTAAACAACTCACGGGTCTGGCCACGTTGTGCTTGGTTGACCTGTTTTTCTTCAAGGACTGAGCGCTTCTGGCCGAAGCTGTCCATCAAGTCGGCACGCTCTTGTTTGAGTTCGTCCAGTTTGGCTGTTAGTTTGGGTAGCTCACCAAATGAGCCTAGCTGCGCTGCGTCCGTAAGTTTCTTCTGCGCGTTCTTAATCTTAGTGTCGATGCTTGCGAGCGCTGCTTTGGACTGCGTTGCGAGTTCTTCAGCGGTTAGAGTTGTGCCGCCTAATTCTTCAATGGTCTGCGCAGAGGTTTCAACTTGCTTTGCCAGTGGCTCGTATTGAGCGTACAACTCGTTAATCTTGGCTGTATCGCCAGCGGTGGCGGCTTCTTGCAGTTGTTTTTGCAGGCCAGACAGTTGTGCCTTGAGTCTGTCGTATTCCTCCATCGTCCGGTTTAAGTCGGGCTTTGGTGGCTCGGGGGGAGCAGGTGGTGCAACGGGGGTCACACCTGTGTCCATAGTACCCATGACCGCGCCGGGGCGAACAGTCTCTCTGATACCCACGGGAGCCGCTGGCGTAGGCGCAACTTCTGGCACAGCTACGGGCTCTGGAGCCACTTCGGGAGCAACGGCAGGGGCAACAGCTTCAGGTGCAGGCGTAACTTCTGGCGCTGGCGCAACTTCAGGAGTAACCGGAGCTTCCGGTGCGGCCTCTGGTGCGGGTACTGGTGCAGGAGCCGCTTGTGCGGCAGCTTCTTGTTCTGCGGCTTGTCTAGCGGCAACTTCGTCTCGGGCTGCACCTTTTGCAGACAGACGACCCACAGCGCCCAAAGGCCCAAGCAAACCAACCTGATAGGCGGTTTCCCCATACTCTTTCATCGCATCAGGGGAGGTTAAAGATAACCCTGCCTGTGCACGCTGGAGCATCTGTTGGGCAATCTCTGTTGGCACTTCGGCCAACACGCCCACGCCAGTACCTTTTGCAAGGGTGGCCAGTAGCTTTTCATCGGCTAACTTTGTGGCTTGAGCAGCAGACTTCCCAAAGAAAGCCATCTCAGGGATACCTGTCAGTTTGCTGACCAGCTTGCCACCAAAAGGAATAAATGCTTGCGCTACATCCAAGGCAGCTTGCGGGGCGGCTGCGGCTCCGGCAGCACCCGTGTCAATCTTGACAGGCTCACCACGAGCTATCTGTTCTTGCGCTTGGCGCTCAATATTACCGCCGTACTGCTGAATCAGGGAGGGGAGAAACGCACCCGCTAAGCCGCCTGCAATACCGCCAGCCACAGTACCCGCAGGGCCAAGAGCCGTACCAGCCATAGCACCAAGACGCGCACCACCAAAAGAAGTAGCAAGGTTAGGCGCTTGCTCGGCAATAGCCAAAGGGATTTGACGACCGACTTCTTTAGCCGCAGAAAGGACGCCGTCTTTGTTGAAGGCTTCTTTGACTTTCTCCATGCTGACTTGGTCAGCATACTTGCCAGAGATTTCTTCACCGCGCTGGATGCCGGCCCTAGCAGCTTCTTCGGGAGAACCGAAAGCGCCAGCCACGCCAGTACGAAGACCGCTTAGTGTGGATTCAGCGCCTTTGCCAAGCGCTGCAAGCATGCCCTTTTTAGGCTTTGGTTGGGATGCTAAATGTGCTTCAAGCGCCGATACAACTTCCGCATCGGATGCGCCTTCAGGCCCCTCGATGTCGTAGATACGCCCATCCGGGCCTTGCACGCTATAAATGGGCATGATTTAACATCCTTGAGCTTATTGTGGGCGGCTCCCTAAAACCTTAAATCCGGCAGAGGGTGCTGATGCGCCCATTGTACTTGGAAGTTCAGCACCCGCCAAGGGATAGTACACTCCTGCAAGGCGGCGTAGTTCTGCACTTCTTGCGTCGGCCGATGCCGTAGCACCTTCAGGTGTGGCTAGCCATTTCTCGTATGCACGTTCCGTGTTGTTGAGTGCAAGCTGTGTGCGCTGTACATCAAACTTACCGCCTGCTTCCACGCTTTTAGCATCCGCTTCGGCTTTTGCGCCAAGAGAGCCGTAGTACTTCTTCATGATGTCTTTGTACTCAAGATCGGTCGCAGACTTCTCACGCTCTTTCTTGGCAGTCAGCGTTTGAATACCGGCTTCGCCCAAGGCGCTCAAGAAACGAGGTGACTTGTTAGCCATCAAGTTCAAGCCAAGCATCAATAAGTCTTCGCCATCAAAACCTTTACGTTCTTTGGCAGGCACGGCTTCTTTTGCAGCCGCAATAACGTCAGAAGGTTTGGGCACTGCGGTGTCATACGTACCTGAAACAGATTCACCAACTTCTGGGCGTTTAGTAGCTGCGTCCGCAGCAGGAGCGTTCTTTTGCGCTTCAATACTGGATGGCGTCATGCTTGCAAGCGCAGAAATACCGCGGGCACGGGCGGCTTCCAACTGGCCTTCGTCCATGGCGCCAGCGTACTTACTAAAATCTGGAGCATTCTTGGCTTCAATCGCAGCTTTTTCGTAGGCGGCAGCATCCCGCGCAGCTTTCTCGGCAGCGGCTAAGTCATCAAACGCAGTAGCAACACTGGCGCGTGTTTTCTCAGGCATAACATCTGTGCCTTCGGCATTGGAGATCAACGTAGGTTTTTCGCCAGTCTTGTTTTCCAGACGTATGTTAGAAACCTTAGCCTTTTGCTCTGCCGCAGCTTGTTTCATCTGCTCCGCAATACCAGCAATACCTTCAGCGGAAGGACGTGCGGCAGGGCCCTTGGGCGTGCCAGCACCAATACGGGCAAGATACGCGGGGATCTTCAAATCTTCTAAAGTTTTACCAAAACCTTCGGAGACCGTCCTGCCGCCTTCTGTGCGGGGCGCGTATGTCATAGCCCCTGATCTTTCGCGGAACAGTTTTTCCATTTCGGCACTGTCAGCACCTTTGCCGGAAAACACGTTAGGTATCTGTCCCAACGCAGTGTATGCGCCTGCCAAGGGTAGAGCCGCAGCACCAGTAAGATATTGCAAAGCTGTTTCGCCAGTGCCAATCACGCCTTGGTTACCGGTAAGGTAACGTTCTTTTTCGCCGGGGGCGGGGGGCGCTACTTTAGAGCCGGGGATTTGAGAAACCAAGTCTTTAGGCGAAGCCTTTGGTGGCTCGGCTGCTTGCGCAGTTCCGGCTGGAACAGCCGCAGTCAAAACGGGGGCCATTTTCTTTTGCGTCCAAGAAATTACATCCCCGACTGTTTTCTTACCACCAAGAACTTCTGGATTGGCTGCAAGAATTTTGCTTTTGTTTGTTGGGTCAACTTTGTCCAAGAAAGCGCTCATCGGCATGTTTGGATCAGCAGACAAAAGTTTAGAACCAACAGGCGCACCTAAGACATGCGTTGCGTATAACTCAGAGGCATCGGGTGCACGACCCAATTTTTTAGCCAAAGCTGCTTGGTCTTCAGAAAGTGATTTAACACCAATCCGAATGTTTTCCATGGGATCATTGCGTTTCTCAGGTCTACCGCCCAAATTTTTAAACGTCTTGTCAATTACCTGAAAGAAGCTTGTGGCGGAGGAACGAGGCTTACCCGTCTTAGGATCAATAGGTCTTGCGTTAGGATCAAAATTGCTTTCAACGCCAGAGATTTGAAGCGCTACTTCAGGCGGTACACCTTGGCGGTTTGCTTCGTCGATAATAGCTTGACGGTAGTCCACCACTTTACCGGTGTCTTTATACCCGGGAATGTAGCCTGCCATACCACCGCCAGCCATACGAACCACGGGCTCACTCTGCTGGGCAAAGTTAAACATACCGCCCATACCGCCAGTGGCCATACCTTCTTCATCATCTTCGTAACCTGCAATACCACCATCAGCCATACCGCGCATATTAGGCGTGGGTATACGGGCAATGCCTTGGTCTTCTGGAAGTTCTGTCTGTACACGACCACCGTAACCAGTCTGCAAGGGGCCACCGTATTCAGTCATCACAGGTTGCGCATCCATGCCGGCAATTGCGGCATCCACTACTTTAGGCTGGGGCCTTGACATCTGCGCTTGCGCGGCTTGGCGCATCTGCTTGCGACGGCCATCTTCGGAAATAATCAAAGGTAGAACGTACGGATCGTTCTTGTGCATCATGGCCATCTGCTTCAGGGCAGCATCAGGCAGTATCGCAATTTGCGATGTGATCTTTTCGGAATTTGGTAGTGCCATGTTCTTCAGCCCATGTTATGGATAGCTAATTCTGCCAGACCAGCAGGGCGCTCATCAACCGCGCCACCACGAGCAAAAAATTTACTTGCGCCCAAAGCCGCTGTACCAAGACCCGCTACTTGAGACACCATAGAAGGCGCTTGCTGGTAAATAGAACTGGACTGCTGAGTCAAAGGCAAACCACGGAGCATGTCGGACATGAAGCCCAACTGTTTGTATGGGTAGTTCTGGTAGTTCTGGAAGTCCTGCATCTGCTGATTCAGGATGTTTTGTGTCTGTTGCTGCTGCATACCGCCATACTGACCTTGCAGTTGGTTGATACCCATTAGCTGGTTGTAAGACGTATTCCCTAAGTTACCCAACTGACCCGCACCTGTCAGCGCTGTTTGCAAACCTTGTAATCCTAAACCTGCACCATACTGGCGTGACTGCTCAGCTAATTGTTGTGCCTGCATTAACTGCTGTTGGTTGGCCAGTTGCGCCTGTAAATCTTGACCAGCACTGAATTGTTGTACACCCAGCTTGGCTTGCAAGTTCTGACTGCCTAGACCTATTTCGGCTTGTTGGTTCGCCAGAGCCGCTTGCAGTGCTTGTTGTGCGTTCATCCCTTGCGTCTGCAGATGCGCCGCTTGGTTTTGCACGTTAGCCTGTTGAGCAGCGCTCAAGTTGGCCATTGCAGTTTGCAGTCCAGTTTGTGTGGCCAGTTGTTGGGTGCCAAGCATCGCTGACAGATTCTGACTGCCCACCTGTAAACCTGCCTGCTGATTGGCAAGGTTTGCCTGCATTCTGGCGGCTTGTTCTTGGTTGAACTGTTGCTGGCCTTGGGTAAACGCCGCTTGCTGGCCTTGTGCAAAGATGTCGCCTTTTTGACGGGCTAAATTTCCTGCCATCTGACCACGCATCAAGTAGTCCCCACTACCGCCAAACGCACCAGAACGGGCAGCTTGGGCACCTTGAGCTTGACTTGCAATAGCTGATTGACGGGCGGCGTCTTGTTGCTGGCGCTCAACCACATTGCGCATATAGGGCGACATGTACTGGTCTTGCGTACTAGGACGTGTAAAAGACTCAGTTGTAATCCCCTGTGAGGGAGCCATCTGATACTGCTGTATCTTAGGGTCGTATTTACTCTGCGCCGTTGCCATGGTTGGCGTGGTCATGTTACTGCCCGTGACGCTTGAGACAGGCCCTGCTTGGTAGTAATTCAGACTTGGGTTCTGTGCTGCGTATGCTGAAAAAGTAGCGGGGTTGTACGTGCCATAGTTCATGGCCGCTTGTGAAGCCAAGCCCGTCAAATCGGAAGCCTGTTGAATCTGAGGCGACACCTTCATATTCTGCGCACCCGTAAAGGCTTGCTGCTGCAAAGGTGTGAACTGCGCAACTTTGTCCCCCATGTACTGCATGTAGGGATTGGTGTTAATGTCGGTAACTGCTGCGGCTTGGCCCAGCATATCCGTGACATACGACTTAGCGTAGTCTGGGATTGATACGTTTGTATAGTTTGTTTGGGTTGGAGTTGTTTCGCCGGCCATGATCTGTCCTTATGCGGGAAGGTATTTGTCAGCGCGACTATTAGCCGCAACTTTGTTTTTGCCTGTGGTTTTACCCCGTGCGCGTTGCACACGATCCATCATGGCGTAGAGTTTCTTAGCGCCAGCTTCTGTGGAGCCGTTGCCCAATTCAGACACAATGCGTGCAGGCACTACAAACTCGCCATCGGCAAGGCGTGCGGGCTGTTGCTTTTGACCAATCGTTGCAGGGATGCTGTCAGACACACCGTCTCCGGGGCCTTTGAGCAAACGACCGCCATCAGAGTAGCTACCCAAAGAACCTAGACCACCTCCTACGGCGTAGCCATCCATCGGCATACCGCCCATGGCTAGTTTCATAATGCCGCCGCCAGCCGCTTTAGTGGTAGCTTTTCTTCCTTCAGTTTTACCAAACATTGTGAAGTGTTCGTACCCAGATTTAAACATGCCCGGTTTTCCAGACACAGATTTACCTGAAGCTAGCTCCGCAGCAACATCAGGATTTGCGGCTAAGTAAGCGGCTTCATCCCAGTTATCCGAAATAGCTTTGTCAGCAGCGGTATCTGCGGCGGCTTTGTCAGCAGCGGCTTTATCGGCAATTTTTTTGTCAGTAGCTTCTTTGTCAATAGTGCCGTCTTCTTTTTTAACTTCGGTTGCCGCTTTATCTGCCGCTGACTTAGACGCAGCCGCACGCCATTTAGGTGCTATCTGAGAGATTGGAACACCTGTGGCTTCAGAGATTTCTTTTGGCGTTAAGTTGTTTGCAATCGCCCACGCATAGGTTGTTGCGTCGTCTTGTTTTGAATTTTTTACAAAGTAATCGTAGATTTCTTTTTGCGACATCAAGTAGTTAGTGCCGCCTGATGGGTCTTTGTATTCAGCTACGTAGTCTGGGTTGCGGTCATACTTGCCTGTGGCTTGGTTGTAAATGTACTGCCTGTTGGTGTTGGCTGGATAACCAAGCGTGGCTTCTGCGTAAGGACGGGCAATTTCACCAACTTTGGATTTAGTTGGGTATGCGCCTTGGCCCATGAGGTATCTGTATGCGGCCTCCGAGTCACCAGTCATTTTGTTGTACTTGGCGTCGTTGTACGCGTTTTGTGCTTGCTCTGGGCTAATACCAATAAGTCGCGCAGCAACGGCAGGGTCAAGGCCAATCTTGTCTACAAAGTTAGCGTGTTCAAGATTTGTGGCTTTGGGATTAGATGCTCCCCACTGGCTGTATAAATCTAACTTGTTTTTATCTGCAAGATTTTTAGCGGCTGACTGCTCGGCTATTTGCGTTTGAGCCAACGTCATAGGGCTAGTTTTGCCAAACGCTGTCGTACCGCCAAAGTCCAAAATTGGGCCAGTTGTGCCTGTGCCCGCCTCAGTGCCTGTACCAACAAACTTACCTTGACCAAACAATGTGCCCATAGTGGGGGCTGTGCCAGCAGTACCTGTGTACGTGCCATCTGTTGTAACTGTGGGCGAAGTGATGCCCGCTTTTGTTGTAGTAGCAAGCGTGTTTTTGCCAGTTGTTGTAGTGTCTGTTTTATCTTGCTTAACACCTGTGTCTGTCAACAAATCTACAACACCACCGGACGTGACCTTGTTAGCCCCAGTAGCGGCAGCAGCATCTATTTTGTCTTGCGCAAGTCTGTCGGCGGCAGCTTTTTCAGCAGCGAGTCTGTCGGATATGGCTTTATCTGCGGCTTGTGTTTGCGCGGTGCTTGCGCGTGGAATAACGGTGTATCCCATTTTCTTTTCGTACGCTTGTTGCCACTCAGGGGTAGCCTCAAAACCTGCAGACTCTGCCAATCTTTTAGCCGTTGCGTAACCACCCAGAGCATCGTAAGCAGCTGTTGGCGAACCGCCTGTAGTAGAGCGATACATTAACTCCAACGCTTGCTCGGCAGGAGTTTTAAATTTGGTGGTTAGGTCTTTTGTGTATCCGCTAATGTAGTTATCCATTGCCAACTTTTTGCCAGCATCTGATGTCCAATCAATAGCAGTAGTAGCACCCGTAGTAGCACTAGCACCAGCGCCAACAGCAGGGGTAACACCAGCGGGGGGCTTATCGTACTGCGCCATGACTTCGGCCAAACCTGCGGTATTGTTATTTGTTGCTTTTAAATAATCAGCGGCAACTTTGTCATAACCTTCTTTACCACCAAAGGCGTTGTAAAGGTTGGTGTAGTCTTTAGTAGCGCCAGCGCCCACTGCTGCGGGAGTAACGACAGCCGCAGGGGTAACAGCAGCGGCAGCGGCAGGGGCAGGGGTAAACGCAGAGGGCTTATCAAACTGCGACACGGCTGCAGCAAAATCTGCCGGATTGTTGTGTATTTTTAAGTAGTCAGATTGGAGTTTTTCATAACCTTCTTTACCGCCAAAAGCGGCGTAAAGGTTAGTAAGGTCTTTAACACCGCCACCAACGTCATAATGCGCTACACCGCCATTGTTCAGCGCCACAATACCGCCACCAGCAAAACCTTTGTGTGCAGGTGTACCGTAATTGGCGGCAGGCACGGGGTTCAAACGGCGATAACCTGTAGGGCCATAAATGAACTGATTGATAGTGTCGTTGCTTTGTCCAATGTCAGGCATCTTTGTTGTTGTAGGAACCATCATGTCCGCCATGATTGGTGATGCAGCAGCGGCAAGATACTTAAAATTGTTTTTGGCAAAATCCATAGGGTTGTTTGCCACATTACCCATACCTGCACTAAATGTTGACTGCGGGGTTAATGCAGCCATTCTGTCAGTCACGCCCTGTTGCATGGCTGTGTTGTACGCTTCGCCAGTCAGCGCTTCGCCAGCGCCAGCGTTCATAAGTTCAGAAGCTGTAGACGCAACGGCTTCTTGCCCTAAAGCGGCTGTTCCGGCCCCCATCAAACCTTCACCAATACCCGCACCCCCGTATGCGCCCAAGCCTGCCATCAGACCGCGAGACAAACTGCCCGTAGCCAAAGTAGTAATACCGCCAACAGCCAAGCCTGCTTGCGCTGCGGTTAAAAACCCACCACCAATAGCCGCACCTGCTGGGCCTAAGAACGCGCCAAGGGCGATAGGGGCAATAGTCTTAAACAAGTCAGACAAAAGACCCGCTTCGGGTAAACCCGTATCTGGGTTGATGGTCAGCGTAGTGCCATTAGCTTCGGCAAAGCGTTGCAAGTTCCGGACTTCGTCCGGAGTCATGTGTACAAGTAAAGAGTCGTCACCGCGACCGTTGGCGGCTACCTGTTCGGCAAACTTATGCAGGCTCATTTTTGCCTCTCAAAATGGGGGTTGTTTGATAATATCATGTTGGCAGTGCAGACACAAATGAAAGTGTAGCTACGATAGAGGCAGTTGATGGTTTAGTTGGCGTGCCCGAAGCAGGGTAAGTTTGGATTGTTACGTCCGCATCTGTAGTTGACCAGTAAATCTGGATGTGATCGCCTGCATTCATGTTTAGGAAATAGTTCCACCCTTTAATGTCATGAAAAGGAACTCCGGCACTTTTTCTGGCAGGCAAACCAACCAAACCAGTCGAGCCAGTGATGTCTGTTCCGTTTTGCTTTAGCCAAATAAACACGTCTTGGGGGGCGTTATCCAAGTTTTGAAGCTGTACACTGAACTGCAAGTTATATATACCTGCGTATTCCACGGTAATTTTAGAGTTAGCAACAACCGATACCCCGTTTGAGAAGTCTGTAGTGTCCAACGTCATCAGCGTAGCAGTGTTAACTGTGGTTGTCTGGTCTGTAAAATCCGAAAACGCCCCGTATGGGAACGCTAAATACCTGCCGCCCGCGTTACCTGTGATTTCTGTAAGCGCATTCTGTAATTGGTTAAAGTACAGACGCAAAACGTTTGTAAATTGATCCTGATACCGGCGCTCGTATGTGTCCGTACCCAACGGCATGTTGGGCGGCGCGGGGTTAATAATCCTATTTTGTGTTGTCATCAACGTCTGCCGTCAGGACGGATGTCAATACGTGGTGCGCCAAGCTGCCAGCAAGTGTTGACTTGATTTGAGCTAATCTTAAAGATCATTTGGCGACCACGCATGCGTGTGAATATCTGCCCCGTAAACTGCTCTGTAATAACGTATGTATTACTTTTAGACACGGGTTGTGAAGCTGTACTTGTAACACCAGAGCCTGAGTTAGCCAGCCCTTGCAGGGTCATAGCCACTGCGGGTAATGCGCCAGCGGGGGTGCTCGTAGCGTTCTCAAAGGTCAAGTCAGGAAGGACACGCCACACAAAACCAAAGTTATGGCCGTCACCAATGTCAAACTCAGACGAGCTAATGTAAGCATCAATCGCAACAGCGGTGCCGGTCGTATTGTCATTTAAACCCGTCTCATGGTTAATTAAGTTACCTGTGAGCGTATTGGAAAAATAGTTAGCCGCAATTGGGTATGACTGCAAGCCAGAATCTAGCCAAGCTGTGCGTGACATGGTGCCGTAGTACCAGATTTTCTCAAGGTAGTTATAGATAACGTACTTGTCGATAGCTGTGGAATTGGCTGAGCAGTAAAACCACCAAACCTCATTAAAGCCTTCGTTTGTGCCAGAGAATACTTGCAAGGATTCCGCTTGATTAAGATCACTAAACACGAAGCGACGTAGGTCGCAGTTAAGCGTTTGCACACGGCCATCGTAGGAGTAAAACTTATCTACGCCCATCCAGTACACGATACCCGAAGCAATCACAGCCGCGTTAGGGCTCATGATAGAGATGTTGTCACCAAGAAGTTGCGATGCCCATACGTACGGGGGGCCAAGGTACTGGAGCGAATAGACGCTGGAGTCGGTAAATACTGTAAACTCTTGACGGGTCTGTACTATAGCTACAATTTCAGAGCCGTGCGAGAGTCGGGTAAAACCTGCCTGATTGGTGGGATCAGGCGTCCAGTTGTAAATATCGTCTTGCGCTGACCAGCGGATCAGCATGGGGTCAAGTGTGCTTGAGCCGTAATCGTTACAGCCAAAAGCAATCAGGAAGCGAGAAGCGTCTGATACGGTTATGTTGTTCTGAATGGTAGGACAGTCAACAATTAGTGACACAGTACCCGTGCCTGAACTAGACGTATTGACTTCGTTGCCCGAGCCATCTAGCAAATTAAATGTAAGCCCGTCAACTTGGAAGACGTAGTACGTCGTAGCCGCAATCACGCCTGTGGGCAATGAGCCGCCAGAGAACTGAAGCGCAGCGCCTTCGGTATAGAGTATGGTGGAGGTCACCACAGTGGGCGAAGCGTTGGTAAAGGACACTGTGCCGCCAAGAGAATTAAGCAGTATACCCCGAGTAGTAACGCCACTATTGGCTGTCCAGTAGTAGATAGCGCCTGTGCGTGGGCCGTACACTAAATCTTGGCCGTAGTTAATTTGGTTCCACAAACGCAAAGCTGATGTGGATGTTCCGCCATTACCCCATGTTGTGCCCGTTTGACCCCAAGACCCTGCGCCCCAACCCGTAAGAGGTACAGGAATTGCAGGGCCAACATTGATCTGGTATGTGCCAACAACAGAAGCACCACCAGTAGCACCGGCAGCAACCACCGTTGGGGAAGTTGAAATTGTGTACGTGTTGACGGTTAAAACTGTAACTTGAAACTGCGCGTTTAGGGTTGTTGCGTACGTACCTGTAGCCCCAGAAAAGGTGACGAAGTCGCCCGTTACACAGCCGTGGCTGGCGTCTGTAACAGTTACAGTAGTTGTGCCGTCTCCAACAAAAGTCACGTCGCCCGCCGCAGTGACTAGACGGATGGGCGTAATGTCGTTGTATGCACCACCTTGGTTGATATAAAACTTGAGGTTTGTACCAACGCCAATCAAATTGTTGCCACCAAGTGTTACCCAATTCCAAAGTGACCGGCATACGCCTTGGAAATAAGCAGCAGACAGTGGCTCCCAGCCACCAATAACTTCTGGATTGCCTTGACGGAAACGTACTTTGTCGGCTTCGTACCAACCACCTTCCGTGGTGTAGCGGGTATTTTCTTTATTTATACCCGGCTTGAACAGTATTTTTTGTAATGGCATGGGCAGTCCTAGGATAGAAACAGTGCTTTTTCAGCGTCCCTGCGCTTTTTTAGCCCTAGTAGTATTTTGCCACCAGCCATGCAATACAGCAAGAGGGCATCGGCTGCGCCTTCCCAATCACCGCGATTGATTTTCATCCGAATAGAAGAACGCTGAAAAGCCCCCACTCCGGCGTTGAAGGCAAAGCTGACACACGCATCGAAAGCCCCTTGACGACCAGATAAAGCGGGAGCAAGTCGTAGAACACCACGTTCAGTAGGGACGACATCATCCTCGAATAGTTTCTCGATTTCTTCTTTAGTCCAAACACGATTGTCCTCCGGCTTCAGGGGCATCTCTTTGCGAATCATGGGTGTATCTTTACCCTCTACCCTAACTACAGGCAGGCGAATCTGGTCTTGGTACAACACATGGCCGTAACCAATTGTCCAAATGTGGGCTGGGCAGAGGTACGGCTTAGTGCGATACCCCTCCCACTGGTGCATTAAATCAGCGCCAGCTTTGCCCAGTTTCATTTCTTGCTCCAGCTACGTGAACCAAACCAGAAACCAATGATGCCTCCAAGCATGGCCATCTCGTCGGTTGAGAAGATGATGTCAGACAAGCGGATCAGATCTTCTATGCTCATTACCAAACTGGGCCTGCTGTAAACGTAGTACGCAATCCATGCGTTTATTGCACATAGCTCAAGCACAAAGATGTAAGTGACCATCGGGCGCACAGTGCCAACAAAGTTCACGACCCAGCGGCTGGCGTTGTCCATAATCTTCTTGTCGTGGTCATAGGCCGCTACAGTCATCTCTGCGTCTGTCTGCATGGCAATCTGGTCGGTGCGAATCTCTTCCATGCGCTCTTGGGCTGCAAAGCCCTGAGCCATCATCTGTAGCTGTAATTCCATCTGCACACGAGCCAAAGCCAACTCATGCCGCTGGTCAGCCTTGTTTTGGAAGAAGTCTAGGAGTTTGGGTAAGCCCGATATGAGCAAACCACCAAGGGTTGAGAATAGAGATAGCATTATTTTTTCCCCAGTTTTTCGTAGATAACGGCAATGTCTTGCCGGTTGTGCATGATGTCATCACGGTTCTTTTGGATTTCTTTTTCCAAATCCTGACGTAGCTTCTCACGGGCTAGTTCTGCTCCCGTATTGGTAGCTTGTTTGTTGTCTGAAGTAACAACCAAACTAATCTTATTGTTTAACACAGTCACTTCATGCGACAAGTGCGATAGTGAGTTCATTAGATACACCACACAAGTAAACAGAATTGGCAGGATGGCAAACGCCACCTTCTCAATCAAAGCATGTTTTTCGTTTGGTTCGCTCATAGTCCAATCATTCCAAGTAGTTTATCGACAATTTTCCCCGCCAACTCATCCGGCAGGAAGCGGAGCAGTCCAAGCACCCACCAAGCAATGCACAACCGCACAAAGACTTTAAGGAAAAGGTCAAATTGCTTCTGGTACTCATTCATCGACCACACTTTGTTTTAGCGCACAGTTCGGTAATTTCATTGATTCCCCAGCCCACTGCACCAATAAACATCACAATAATAACAATGGCAGCCGCCCACTGCATCTGTTCGGCTTCAGCCTCTTTGCGCCTTTTTTCTTCAGCGTGTAAGGCCGCCATCTCTTTGGCATCATCCCTGTCCATTTCAGCTTGACGGGCTTTGGTTGCATTCCACACGTCTATACGCCCAGCTTGCATGAACAACATTTTTAACTGCTCTTCAAACCGCTTGGCTTCATCCAAAGCCATCTCAATTTGCAGGGCCGCACCAAGGTTAGACTTACCCCCTGTACGCTTGGCCTGAAGCATGGCCTTGGTAGCGGTGCTCTTTGCATCAAAAAGCTTGGCTATTGACGGCGTTAGACCTGCCAGATCACTAGCGACTTTGCTCGCTTTTTTAACGACACTAATTGCGGTCTGCAATCCTTCTAGCGCCGTGATCGGATCAATCATTTCCGTACAACCTTTTCCCACTGTAGGCAAACAACTTTGCGGTTATAAACATCACCCGTCCACGCCCACCGCACACAGCGGTATTCAGTCTTCCTATCTTGGCTGGCGGCTCCCGGTAGAAACACCAAAAAGAGCATCAACAG
>Ga0208975_1000471_pt1 | contig 19436 bp, 18 predicted proteins | sample GreLakmeER78MSRF_FD_187700 | JGI IMG/M metagenome (GOLD analysis project Ga0208975, IMG submission 187700) | Freshwater lentic microbial communities from great Laurentian Lakes, MI, USA - Great Lakes metaG ER78MSRF (SPAdes) | ecosystem: Environmental > Aquatic > Freshwater > Lake | place: Great... | reverse complement strand
AAGTGCAAGTAACCGTCAAATCTTTCCTTAAAACTTTCGTAGGTACCATACTGCCTAATTAGGAAGGTGGACCCAGTTAGGGTTAGGGTTAGGGTTAGGGTTAGGGTTAGGGTTAGGGTTAGGGTTAGGGGTAGGGTTTATTTAAAAGTACCGAATATTGAAACTCCACCGATCCCCCGGTTCAAGCCCCACTGGGAGTTTTTCCACCGAATGTTGGTAAACCTGCTGAAAATCTTGTCCTACCATGGCGGTGATACTATTGTGCGCCATTTGACGCCGCCCAACAATTTTTCCATCCCGGTAGATTGCAAGAGTACGAGCCTGCCCCCATGAATAAATTAAAACCACTCCTAGGGGGATATTGGGATTATCTGCATGAAGGCCACGGGACCCCCCTCTAGGAAATTTTGCTGAATAATGCACTAGATTGCAGTTAAATAGTTGGTGCCAATTATTGTCATATTTGTCATTGTACCGATTTTTGAGAATATTGGTCAATTCCAGGATTTCCTCAGTAATGGGTTGATGGGCATACCCCCGATTTGGTACACCTGTTTCACCAAGATCAAAGGTAATGTCTTCGAAGGGGGGTCGGTTTCCAAAAGTTGTGGTTGATGGTTGTTTCATAATTTCCTTGTACGAATTGCATAGTTTCACGAATTCTCCGCATTCTTGGGGGTTGAAGACATTTGAAATTGTTTTGATTTTCTCCATGAAAAAAAATATTTAAAACTTCAGCTTTTATAGAAATTTCTGAAACACAGCATGTTACACATCTACCCGAGAGGGGGTTTCAGCATGTTTCAGCACGTAGCACATCTACCCGAGAGGGGGTTTCAGCACGTAGCACATCTACCCGAGAGGGGGTTTCAGCATGTTTCACAACTACAGGGGGTTTCAGGTTTTATATAAAAAGGTCGGGTTTCGCTGAATTTTATGAAATAAAAAAAACTTCACTTTTTTCTAAATGAACTACATTCGCTGTACAACCCACGCAAACTTTGCATGCCCCCCATTCTGCGAAGATTTAATTCATCAGTACAAACCAAAAATACCACGCTCCTTCCACTGCCCAATTTCACTGGACATTATGCGAACGCCTGTACTGGACGAATATGGATTTTCGTACTCTCTGCAGAGCCTGCAATCGTCAATTGAAAGACTGAACTACAACTGTCCAATGACTGGAATCAGGTATCGATATACGCACCTTCAACCCTTGGTTATCAACTATTCATTACGTACAGCAATGTTGGAATGGTGGGTTATTTGGTATGATGATCTTCCGCAGTTTGTTCCTGAAACACCTATTCGTGCCACACGGCCCAGAGTTGCAGGAAGTATTGGGGTTCGTGCCCGCCAACGTAACGCGCTCAGAACAACAGCAGAATTATTCCAGGCCCGCCTAATGGAAGAAGTCAATCGCGTGGAAGAGGCTTTGCTTGAAATTGATTCTGATTATTCAACTGAATCCTCTGTCATTGATTTGACTGTCTCAACTGGTAACACACCAGCTGTGCCACCTTCCTCACCAGCTTAAAATCTCAATAAAATCTCCGTATTTTTTATGTATGTTTTATTTTTTAAAAAACACGCTGCTAATGTTGAAGACGTCGGCAAACCAATCAATAAAAGAAGACACCAATGTTTGCACTAACGAAAAAGTTAAAAAAGCACCACGCAAAAGGAGTAAAAAAGATACCAAAACACAAAACGAAACAAAAGGGGTAAATGCTGATTATTTCTACTGCCCTACAATCTTTACTATGGACCCTCCTTAATTTAATAAAGAATTTTAAATTTTTTCTTTACTTTAAATGTTCAAACCGTACAGAATGGAAAACAATGGGTATGCTGTGTTTACTTCCGGACAGATCGCTGACTATGGCCCCCCTGAAGAATCTGGGTATTTAGATAAGTACCTTGTCGTCGAAGAAGAGGAAGATGCACATCCAAGAATATCTACATTTAAAGTATCGAAGGAGTATGCCTTTGTGAAACCTCGTGAAATTCATAGGTACTGTCGTACAACAAGATTTCGAAACATTTTAAAACATATGATGGGGCTTGGCGGGTTTTCTACAAAGAAGAGTATCGATATTCTGGATGAAATTGCTCATGAACTTCCAATTAATATTTCTTATACGCCACCATGTATGATCTGGAATGCCATCTGGGAGGTGCTTAAAACCAACAAGTTTTCTAAATATTATAGCCGAATACCAACAATTATTAAACATTTAAACTTGACTGAGTACAAGTCAAAGAATTCAGTAATGGTTTTTCTCAAAGTTATGGATGATTTCAAAGAGATGGATCGTATATTCAATATTGTCAAAGATACAATGTCGAGAGCATACTTTCCAAGCCTACGATTTATTGCATTAAAGCTTCTTGATAGGCACCAGTTTACATTACCAATAGCAATACCGTATGCAAGAACCGCAGTGAAGGTTGATCGCCTTGAACATGATTATGATGTATTTTGGAATAAGTTGCGGGAGTTGGAGGCAGAGGGGCTTAAAGATTTTTTTGAATTCTAAAAGAATATATTATTTTTTAGTAAATCTGAAATACACAGTTTTTCACTTTCATCGTAGGTTTGCGTACAGACTATAACTCCTTCTGTATATTCGAGACATGGTATAATCTCCAACTGGTCATCGAATCTAATCAGTACTATACCGTTCAAACTGTTTACTTTTTCAACTGACAAGGTATCACGCAGATTGACGAAATGAGTAGCTTTTGCCTTGATGAGTTCTTTAATGATTGCGTTTATGAAATCTGGGAGGACAGGGCGGAGCTGGTCGTCAGACTTATAGAAAACTTCATAAACAGGTGTGGGCATATTTAATAATGGGCATACAATTTTATTTCCTACTTTTTCGGGCAGGTTTATCAGAGCTAGAACTATCTTCCTGCGACTTTGATTTATAGTTCTTTCTTGTTCTTTTGGGTTTAGGTACAACCTGCCCTGGAGAATTCACATAACCGGTCTCGGGTAATAAATCAGCCATTTGAACATCTTCTATTGCTAACCGCGGCTTTACAGGTTGAGTGTCTACGGCCATTTGAACATCTTCTATTGCTAACCGTGGATTTACTGAAGCTCTAGGGGTTACAGACATGGATGAAGCTTCTGAAACAGGTGGTGATTTTGTTTCTGGTGATTCCTGCAAGTACACAATCTGTTGAGCTCCAGGTATAGTTAAACGCCCATCAAGAAATTGAGCAAGCTTTTGGGCCACTACTGGTGATGATGCCTCACTTTGAGCCTTTGCATAAGCTGCTTCTGGAGCCATCTTCTTTTCCCATTCAGCAACTTTTGTATTTAGTGCTATTATTTCGGATGCCTCCTTTAAAGTAACGGTTGTATTATTAATTAACGAGTTCAGCTGTACAAAATCCTCTTTTGATAATTGAGCCTTTGTAGATTCAAATCTTGTCCGGAGAGCATCTTCAACAGGTCTTACAGCATAATTGTATAGTGTTGATTTGCGCAGTTTGTCAAGAATATTGGCAACTAAATAAGTTTGGTCAACCCCGCCACTTTGACCATTCACGAAATTTGGATCTGAGGCTTTTTCAACATATGCATTCACAATGTCTTGTGTGAGTCCTAATGTATTCTCCAATCCATTAATCGGTTTACCCCTGAATGCCCGATCATCGCCACCAGCGCCAGTAATACCAGACGTTTTTTGACTTGCTTGAAGTTTTGAAGTATCAATCATACTTGAGATTTGCGGATCAATTCCTAGTTGGTACTGTGGAGTTGTAAGACGAATAAAGTCGGTTTCAGTTTCCTTGAAAGGTCCTCGCTGCGAAACAAGACCATAGAAGAATGACATGCTTGTATGGTTTCACACATTTTTGTATGAATTAAATGGGGTATGCCTGCAAACAAACCAGCACAATGGATAAAGGAAGATCATAAAATTGGAGTACTACTCTGCAAGGAAATGTACACGGGGTACACTAAAGACAAACTGGAAGATATTGATGGTTGGCTCTTTGTTGAGAAAAGTGGAAGGTTAGCTACATATCAAAAAGACGAGGAGTACATTGTTGTATTCAGAGGTACGTCAACAACTGGTAGCTATGATGCAATCTCCAAGGACTTGTACGATGACCTTATGCTTGCTACCGGTAACGATCAGTATGTTTCAATTGTAAAGGAGGGAAACGAGTACATTGAAAGGCTTATTAATATGGGTATTCCAAAAAATAGAATTTCTTTAACAGGGCACTCGCTAGGTGGATATGCCGCATTAAAAGTATCAGACAAGTACGACATTAACTCTTTTGTATTTAATGCAGCTGCAACTGCAACAAACCCAATTAAAAAAGGCCCAGGACCAAAATATTCTACAAACTATCATATTGTTGGAGACGGGATTAGTTCTCATATGGGCGATGATACGTCAGTAATTATACGGGCATACAAGAACACAACCTTCTTTAAAACTCCATGGAATCATGAACTGGCAAGGTTTCTAGAAGGTGATCCAACTTATGGTTTCTGGGACGGTAAAAAAGAAAATCAACTATTCCAACTAGATAAAGATATGCTTGATTTTACACTTGCTGTTGCACCAAAGATATTTCCTAAACGACCACCATTCTTTCCGATTAATGCTAAACCTATACCTGGGACAAGCGACTCTAAACGTGATAATAACGAAGACTACGATCGTGATTTGTACTTTGTACGCATGTTTGGTAAAATCAAAGATGGGAAAGAACTCTATGACAAATACAAGAACTTCAAGGAGAAGTATGGGGAGTACCATAAATCTACAGATGATAAACCCCTTAAAGCAAAAGATTTTGAGTCAGTTAAAATTTACAAGGATGCACTTTATCCACTACGTGATGCGGTAGGCAAACCACTGACTCCTAAAATGATACGTGTTAGAGATCTGGCGGAGAAACAGTGGGATTTGGAAGGTCGAGATTTCAGTACGAAAAAAATTACAAAAGATGATATTGATAAAGTCCATTCAAAATCCAAACACAAAAATACACTTGTAGACGATATACATGATGTTCTACATCCAATGCGGGATTCCAAAACAAGTCTGAACACTCAGACCGCAGATCGTGACCGAAAAAATAAACAGGATAAGTTGGACAAAATCGACAAAATTCTTAATACACGCCATAAGGGAGACCTTACACTTACCGAGGCGGATCGGATATTCATTGACAGGGAGAAATCTGATTTACGAGAATTCTTTGAATCTGTACGGGATCTACCTAAAACTCTTCGAGACAAGTGGAATAAAACATGGGCAAAAATAAATGCACTTCCAGATGAAAACAAAGTAAAACTAAAAAAGCAGGATGAAGATTATAAAAAGTCTTTGGAAAGTGCAAGGAAGGAACTTATTAAATCAGAAAAAGCTCAAGTGAGGGAACAGCAACGGTTTGATAAAGTCACAAAAGCAGCAGGCAAGGATGTTGTACGTTTGGATGAACGAGCGGCTAGTATTAGAAACGATACAGAAAAAGATCGACTCAAAGAAATGGATTTAGCCAATAAGCGCTACAATCAGAATCTAAAAGATTTGCAAACCTACAAGACCAATATCCGTTCACAGCTTACTACATCCAAATATACACCGCCAGAACCAGCACAGATGGTTAGAGATGTTAAACAATTACAAGAAGCTGCTACACGGTTTGATTTACCGCCCCGATTTGAGAGTGCGCCAAACCCTACTAAGATGACACCTACACAGTCATTTGATATTCCTTCAAAACTCGAACTACCTCCTGCAACCTTGCCGATTATTACTGAACCTTCACCAGCATCAAGAGTACCTGATAGACCACCAGTTATTGCTGAACCTTCACCAGCATCAAGAGTACCTGATCGTCCACCAGTTATTGCTGAACCTTCACCAGCATCAAGAGTACCTGATCGTCCACCAGTTATTGCTGAACCTTCACCAGCATCAAGAGTACCTGATCGTCCACCAGTTATTGCTGAACCATCTCCAGCATCAAGAGTACCTGATAGACCACCAGTTATTGCTGAACCATCTCCAGCTTTTCAGCTTGAAAATATGCCTCAACCAGAAATAAATGATCTGGACCCGTATGCAAACAATCGACCAAATCTTAGAAATATACCTCCTGATAATCCAAATTTAACAGCTCAAGTTAACGATGTTAAAGCTTTACAGACACTAGCTGTTGGCGATAAAGGTGAAGTACAACTTGCACGGCTGAATAATGCAATGAGGCGGGATATTGCAGCGAGAAGAGTTGCAGCAAAGCGATTATTAAGGAAAGGGTATACTGTTGATATTAACTTTGATCCACCAGGATTAAAAAGGCCTGGAGGGCCTGAGTTGCCTAGACCAATCAAAAGAGTCAAGACAGGGACTAATCCTATGCGTAAATTCATGAATGTGTTCCTTAAAACACCCCTTAGTTAATAAAAAATGTATGAAACTACCAGAATATCTCAAAATGACCGACCATTTCAGATTTTACCCGTCCTCTGATGAAATTACAATCCCTTGGAATGCCCGATACTCTTTCCCTTCTCAAGCAAATAAAGCAGTAAAAATTACCCCGCGAATTCCTCCAAAGAATGGTGCAACTTTTCTACCAGGACAAACTATCCGTCTTGAATTTCCAGCTCAGGGGTACGTCAATACAGCAAACCTCACTTTTGAAATGGATGTGCGAATAACCCCAAATAATGGAACACTAGTAGGTACATCTGAAGCGTATATTCGATTCCAAAATAATATTCAATCAATTTTTACAAGAGTCAGACTGTTGTACGGGTCAACTCCACTGGAAGATATTGTAAACTATAATGTAATTGCGCGAATGTTGACAGAATGGACTTCTTCGTCTGGGGTTGTAGCAGATCAAACTAGTGTTGCTGACGGCATTGGTGGAATTAATAGTCTTAGTAATGTGGATGTGTCTACGCGTAATTCTATTCATGGTTACCATACAGTCGGCACATCTGCATTTTTTACTCCAAACAGTACTTTAACAAGACGTTACCAGTTTACACTTGCATTAGGTTTAACTACACAGGGGAAACTACTCCCAACGAAATTCATGGCATCTCAACTTGCCATTGAATTAACTTGTGCCAAAGAAACTGACTGTTTAATTGCAGTTGGGCGTGCAGGAACATCAACTACCGATCTGGTTCTTAATCCAACATACCAAGTATCTAATGTCAATATGATCCCTGAAATTCTCGAGTTCGATGCAAGTTACGACAACATGTTCCTTAAAGGTTTGCAAGAAGGTGGAGTACCAATCAAGTTTTCGTCCTGGCACACCTACCAGTTCAGTCATCCTGGCGGGTCAACTGCAAACATTTTAATCCAAGAACGATCTCGATCAGTTAAATCAATCTATACTGTTCTGCGGCGACAAACTTCAACTTTCAATAATGATGCCGGGGCGCTATTTCAAAATCTTGAAGTTGGGCAGCAGCTAGAGAGTTTCCAGTACCGAATTGGTGGACGATACTTCCCTGCGTCGCCTGTACAAGTTAGCACTAACAGTTATGATATTGGGTCTGCAGAAGCATTCATAGAACTTGAAAAAGCTCTTCATACAGTGGGTGATTCACGACTCAGTACAAATGTATCAATGCTCAATTGGGGTCCAAGATATGTTGTACCAACAGGTGTAAGCGTTTATAGACCATCAACAACTAGTGAAGCTGACTACTCAACAGTTACATCTGCAGCAAATTCGCTTGATGTAGTTACGGCAGGATATTATGCTTCGGTTTTATTGTCTAGTGGTGTTCCATCTGTTTACACCCCTAGTGCATGTTTCTGTATGGCGACATGTCTTGAAACTACTAGCGGAATGGAAATCTCAGGGTTGAATGCTGAAGAGCAGTCAGATATTTCACTTAACATTAAATGGTCGGGCCCAGCGCCGGCTGCCGGAGTGTTCGTTATTGAAACCTATGTCTTTTACGATGCAATGATTGTCCTGCGTGAGAATAATGTACTTGAATTGATCCAATAAATAAAAGTATGTTTTTAAACCTATATGGATTATCTAGAGATTGAAATTGATTCGACATATGCGACTATTTCAGACAGCACACTATCGCCAAAAGACAATCCCGTATTGAATGTTGGGAGAACCCTAACAAATGTGGTTGGCGCTAAAATCATGGAGGTCAACATTCCATTCTCGTACTATGTAATCTCAGATCGAGCTTCAGCAGTGAATGGTTTCCCTGAAAACCGTCTTCAACTATTCTGGTCTGTACTTGATCAATATGATATTTTTATTCCTCCAGGTAATTACACTGGAACATCTCTAGCTGCAGTTATTCAAACAGGGCTACAAGCTGCAATTGTTGCATTTGCAACTGCCACTTTTGCACCTCCGGCAACGGCATCCTGTGTTTTCAGTACATCGACTGGTAAATTCACAATGACAATAACTCAAACTGCACCAACCTTCCCAGCTAATGCTCAAAATCTTGTATTCTTTTATGCGCCTGAACTCGGTACTGTTCTAGGATTCCCAGGCTTTACCGTAAATTGGACACCAGCACAATCTGCAATTTACACTGTTACTTCCACATCAATTGCTCAGGTTACAGGGCCAAACAATTTATATGTGAACAGCAAGATTCTCGGCAATATATGTAAAGCGTATATTCCTGAATCCATACTTAGCGTGGGTGAAACAAATCCTCAAATGGCAATGGTCCCAATTAACGTTAATCCTGGCGGACTTATTTGGTGGCAGGATCCTTCGCCTCAAGAAGTATTCGATACAAAGAATTTATTCTCACTTCAAAAAATTGACTTTTATATTACAGCCGGGACAGATCCACGACCATTACTTTTCAATGGGTTAGGGTACCAAATTAAATTGGTGTTATTCATCAAGTATGCCGAACAGTCCTTTTCGCAGTCGGGGACAATAGGTCAGAACAGGGCGGTTTTACAAATTAGACCAACTTGAAATGTATGTTTGTCTAATATAAAATAATAAAAATGACGTCTTCAATTATTGGTAATCAAGAACCATTGAATAATTGGCTGGATAACTATATTTCTCCAGGAAGAGTTGGATCGGTTGGCGACGTACACCTCAGTGTCCGTCTCAAACAGTCAATGCCCAGTCTACCTGAACGCCATGCCGCCTGGACATATGGAAATTACGAGCAGCGGCTAGGATCTAATGTACAAGACGGGATGCTTAGAGGGTACGATAACTCTGGATCAATGGCCCGTGTAATTGATGAAAACTGGGATATTCAGCGGAAATTCAAAACTAGTCATGGATGGCGTTACCAGGATATTAGAGCCCCTGATCGAACTATTGAACCGTATTTAGGAGCAACTCCACAATATGGATGGTTGAATCAAGTGGCAACAATCTACAATGCAAAGTCGACAGGTAATAAGTTCATGCCGGCTCCAGGCGGGTATGCGCCTGCACCAGGTGATGTTCCAAGGGGTGGTTTGATTCCGCGGCTCAACCCGTTAGGCGATACGTCTCTAATAACATCGTCGGCAAAGGGGGCGTACCAGGCAAGAAACCCAGTTGTTTTCACTTAGTGTTTTGTATGTTTCCTTATAATAAAATGCCTTTTAACAAAAACGTTTGGGGTCTACCTTTTGCAAAGAATGAAAATCCGCTTTATGATCCTGTACAACACCCAAATGCTGCTGAAGGTGTTGATTATGAAATAAATACACCTGCAGCATCTGCGCCAACAATTGCACCTCAAACTCAACCTGCACCGCCACCAGCAGGGTATGGCCAGTTTACAGCCGGAGACGACAGGGAAAAAACAGTTGAAGACTATATGGCTGAATTTGAAAATTATGCAGCTTTGCAAGAAAAGGTTGCTGCGAACGCTATTGGCCGAGACCCGAGAATACGGACCAGTCGAGCTCAACGTGCACTTCAAAATATATTTAGTGCCTCAACGGCATATAAAGGAACAGACGAAGCATCAATCGAGCAAGGTGTTAGTAAAGCCCAAGACGATATCTTTACATTACTCGACCCTACAGCATGGATTGCAGATAAAGCACAAACTGCAGATCCAGGGGATGGCGGCGAGCTGGAATATACAAAGGATCAAACTTATGTAAAAGGGCAACCATATACTACTCGGGACGGTAAAGTTTGGCGGTTTGAAGGATCTGAGTCTATTCTAGAAATGGATCTTGGACAGATTACAGGATCCCATATGAAAAATAAGTTCACGTATGTCGGTGATACAAAATTATTGCAAGAAATTGCCCAGGGATACAAGGATCAAAATTTATTAAAAGGTGCTGACAAATTCCTCAGTACTAATTTTGGTGGTCAAGCTGTTAGACCAGTACCTAAACCAGTAGTAGATCGTGATTTGCTTTATTAATAGGATTAATAAAATGTATGAACTTTATAAAATATGCAATCTACAAGACGACTACCATACATTGGGCTGCAAGGTGGTGGAGTTCCTGCAGGAGGGACACTTCATGCCGGTCATGCATACTGGGAATCTACAATTACGCCAGTCGCTGCTGCACCGCAACTTTATCCTGCGCCGCCTGAACCATCACTATATGTTACACCCACACCTAGAGATTTGCCGGCAATTGTTGCAAGACCATATAAATTACTCAAAGGCGGGAACAGGAAAATCGGAGGCCCTCTTGATGACGGGTTTACAAGGGTTGCAGTTGTAGGAGAACCAGGGCCTGCTGAATTATACGCCGACGAAGCAATGGGGCGCGAAGATATTACCAAAAACATTGAAAAAACATTTCAAAATTATCGACAACCTGAAGGGTACAGAACTGAAAGCTCAGTCAGGGAACGTCCCATATCTGTAGATTCACCGAGTACTATTCCAAGTCATGGCAGTTATGGGCTTGTTAGGGGAGGATTTGGTATTGATCTTAATAACGACCCTATGGAGATTGATCTACGTGAAACTCGTAGTGGTGAAATGTACACTACACAGGAACCAAATGATCCGTCTTCCAATACGATGGTACAGGTAAAACCCCAAACTGCCCCGGTAACTAAACAGAAACCATACAGACACCCAAAGCTTGAACCGGTACTTAATTCTGCAGATATTCTATACAATATTGAACCTGAAACTCTTAACCAGCAACTCAACGCGTCAATTAACTTTAATAATTCGGCTGTTGCAAAACAACCAAAACGTATTACAGCTAGTTCCATGGACATGGCATCGGCCCTAGATAATATAGTGATGGATAAATAACCACCAGGAAATATCAGGGTAGGTAGGTTACTCAAAAAGAAATAAAGTATGTTATCTGAAAGTATGTCTTTAAAATTCCATGCCACCGAAAATCTATGCAGCAAACGTCGAAGATGTTGGGAACCCCATCAAGCCTTCCATGGAGAAAAAGCCGCGAACCGAAAAACAAATTGCCGGAGACGCGAAAGCAAAGCTTACTAGAGAAGCCAAAGCAGCCGCCAAAAAGGTCCCCGCAGTCGTCGCCGAAACCCCCAAGGAAACCCCTAAACCCGCAGTTCCCGCTGACGAAAAAGTTAAAAAACCCAGGAAGCGCTCAAAAAAGGATTTGGAAACATCAAGTAAAGAATCAGCCCCTTCTGAAACACTCACAACCGCTATTGATGACGCCCTCAGCGAAATGTCAAAAGAAACGGAAACCACAATCCCCCCAAAAAGCAAAAAGCAAAAAGTCTGTAAAAAAGAAGTGAAGGCCTTAACACCGCCCCCTAGTATTGTCGATGACTCTGAACCACCTAAATGGTTCAAGAGTTATATAATGGGTGTAAAGGAGGAGCAGGCAAGATGTGCCGAAAAGAAAGTATCAAAAAAGCAAACTAGATTTGATGCCGATAAAGAAGCATCCGATAAATGGCGCGAGCCAGTAACGAGGGAGAGAGTTAATAAGACGGTAGATGCACATATGCAAACAATGTACTCTATGGTTTTCCCAAATAGAAAATTCTAATAAAGTATGATTCATTTATTCACTTATGGTCAAAGCACTAACAATAAAGGAGGTACCAGTCGACCTATCGGCATTCCATCCAGTACCGCCAAACGAAGTTTTACCACGCCATGAATTTTCAATGGGGTTAATTGCCCCAAAAGGATCAGGGAAAACAACTCTACTTGTAAACCTGTTAATGTACTACAAACAGCATTTCCATACAATCATAATTTTCTCCCCTACAGTAAAGAATGATGACAAGTGGATATATGTAAAAAAGCAAAAACTTTTACTTGAAAACCTACCACTGAAAAAATTCCTCAAGAGTCTTGAAAAGAAGAAGGATAAAACAGCATTTGTAATGGGTCGGCCAAAGAATACCCCTATAGACGGCACAACTAATGTAGACATTGTAACTGGCCATTGCAATAAAGAAGATACAAAGTTCAATGCGGAAATACCTGAAGACTGTTTTATTGAAGAGTACTCGGAACAGGACTTGGCAACTATTTTACAGCAGCAGCAGAAAATGGTTGATCTTTTATCTGCCCATGGAAAGTCAAAGCATTTAGCAAATCGGATGCTTTTATTATTCGACGACTTGGTAGGATCAAACCTTTTCAATGGTAAGAGGGCCAACCCATTTAAAAAACTTAATACAAACCATCGACACTACTCAGTTTCAATCCTTGAAGTCTCACAGGCATACAAGGAAATCCCAAAAACTATTCGTGTTAACTTTACTTGTTTAATCCTGTTCAAGATTTTCAATGCAAAGGAAGTGGAGTGTATATATGAGGAGTACCCAATGGGTATGACTAAAGACGAATGGTATGAGACTTATAATTATTGTGTTGATGGCCCTCACGATTTTCTATTCTATGATATTTCTAAACCAGCAAATATGAGGGTAATGAAAAATTTTAGTAAGTACGTTTATTCATTGGATCAATAAAATCATTCCTTCTTAGCTTTTGATGCTTTTACAAAAACCAAATTCTTCACTGTCAAGTAAAGACCGCAATGGGTTTCTGTATAGTAGAACCCTGGAGAAACAGTAACTTCAATTTTAGTTGTTGGCTTTAGTTTGGTAGTTTTAGTTGGTGTAAAAGCCCGATCATTTGTAGTGAATGCCCAGACATCTTTTTTAACCTTTAGTTTGATTTTCAAAATATCTTCAAAAAAGAGATTACGTTTTTCTTGTTTCTTGTATTCGGGAGCTTTCTCAAATTCAATGAATGCATTTTGTTCCATCTCGCGTAGTGCACTAGCAGCATAAATGTCACAGAGGGTCACACGTACGTAAAGATTTTCCATAAACTCTTCAACTTCCTTTAAGGTTTCAGCTTCAAAACGCGTCAACAATGTTACAGATTTGTACATGAGCGGAGAGAATGAGACTTCACTTTCTGCAGGGGTTTTGAACTCTTTGAACGTAACTTCGGGAGAATCATTAAATTCAGATAACTCGAGGACCATTTGTATTCTTTTTAGTAAAGAAATATATTACAAAAATTCTTTTTATACTTCTACAAAAAAAAAATACAGCCAATCAGCTTGAAGCACGTCTTCCACAATTACCGTTTTGGTGGAGGCGCTTTTACTAGTATTAAAATAAAAAGAACGTTTGAATTTATATCCTCTAGTATCGGTAAATGGCTGAAGGGACAATAATAGGAAATTAAAGTAAGAAAATCTGGGGGATTCGGCTATTTATATAAAAAATACAGCCAATCAGCTTCGAGTATTCTGTCGGAGTTTAATTTTTCCGCGTCACGTGACAAAATATCGATCGGAGAATTAATTTTTCCGCGTCACGTGACAAAATATCGATCGGAGAATTAATTTTTCCGCGTCACGTGACAAAATAAAAAATGTATGAAATTGCTTTATTATTCCTACTAAAACGTCATGAACGCCACCTTCCAGTTCGAAACAATCAGAAACGACGCTGGACTTCCAGTCTATGTGACTGTACGCCCAATCCGTACCGTCAACAACATGGACATGGACATCACCTTCTACGACCTTCAGGTCGCGCTTGCCGGCGAGGTGGTGGCACAAGTCCAGCGCATTCATCCAACTTGGTCGGAGGCACAAATTCTAAGTCAAGTAAACGGTACCTTTTTTTAACTCTAGGTTTTGTCATTGGATCTGACATTAATACCCAAGAACAAAGGGTAGCTGGGGGAAACGACCTTCCTCAGGCTTCGCATGGCGATGCTACACACCAACGTAGCATCAGAAGCCAATTGATCCAGGACAACAACCTCTTTGAAGTACTGGTTGAGAAAATGACACAGTCAGGCTCTGTCAAAACCCTTCTAGATCTTGAATGGGGGTTCTCGATCGACTTGGCGTCCATTCTTATTGGCCGTGGGGATCCTCAAATCCCTGAATGGGTTAGTGCTCGCGATTTCAGAGATACATGGCGAACTCATACAATTGGCGCGCATACAGTTAATTGTGCTGCATTTGCGCTTGTCTATGCCATGCACGACCCAACAAATCGATCTCGAGATACTGAAATCATTAAAAGAAATGCATTCAGAATGACTCAACAATATGGTTGGGAAAATGGTGCTTCTGCCCGTGACATTATGAATTATTTCACTAGCGACTATCCTGAATACCGAGTAACTATTCTTATGCGCGGCCACGACATTTTCTCCGAATATACTTCCATTGGTGACCAGTTTGAATATGTTCAAGGAGCTAATCGAGCCCCGTCTCGGGAATGTTTACAGAAAATTATTTATCTCCTGCTTCAACCGCCCATTGGCCGATACAAGCAACATTATGCGTTAGTACGGTTTCCGCTTCGAGCTCTGGAAAAGAATAATCAAAATTTTGAATGGTGCCATCAATGTGTCCGTACATTTACACGAGTTATGGGGGCCCCAGCATGCCATCACTGCGGCGGTGACGCTGTTCTTGTTAATCGAGCAGAAAGCCGCAAGAAAAACAGATTAGCCGCGAAACCAAAGAAATGCGATTTTTGTCAAATGGCGCCTTGTGCAACAATTGGTCAATGTCCGAAAAAGTGTCAAACGTGTAAAATCAATTTAAAGGCTGGCTATGATATTAAGAATGGCGAGGGGCATAGATGCATTGTTAGACTCATGCCTGACGGTAAAGAATTATGGACACCTGAAACTATAACTACAAAAGACGCTGAGTCTAAAACGCAAATATGGGTTTATGATTTTGAATCTTGCATTACCAGAGTACCAGGAATTATTGATGAAATGTTTGTTACTGAGAATCATGGGTTTACATTCAAAGACGGTCAAGTTATAACCACTAGAATTGAAAGAGCCATGCATTCAGTGAATATGGCCGTATGTGTCAATATGTTTGATCCCACGTCAATAAGGATTTTCAAAAACGATGTTAACGGCCAAGCAATAGATCAGTTCATACAGTTTGTCCTTACGAATAATTATGGCGATAATATCTTGATTGCACATAATGGTGCTGGTTACGATACTCGACTTGTTTATGAATATGTTTGCAAAACAATTGATCATCGTAAAATTAGTGCTATTGTTACTGGGTGTAAATTCCTTGAACTGAAAGTTCGCAAGACTATTTTTCATGACTCATTACTTCATTTATCTGGATCACTAGCCAATCTTGCAAAAGCATTCAATCTTCGAATGCGAAAAGGATATTTCCCGCATTTATTCAATACTGTTGAAAACCAGAATTATGTTGGCCGAATTCCTGACGAGGGATATTTTGATTTAACATTTTCGGCAAAAACATCTGAGGATGTTATTAAATTCAAAGAGTGGCATGCATCCCAGCAACATCGTACCGACTGGTCATTCAAAGAAGAAATTGAAGCGTACTGTATTGACGATGTTAAGATCCTTGCTGAAATTTGTCTAAAGTATCATTTGGAAAATGTTGAAAAGCGTGGTATATGTCCCTGGTTATCGACTACTGCTCCAGGGTACTGTCACAAGGCAATCAAAACTATTTTGTCTACAGATGAGTATTTGGCTCTTGCAGATGATACTCCTGAAAATGATTTGGAGCGAAGAGATCGTCTTGAAGCACTTGGGCGCCGAGAACATTGGGCTGTTCTAACTGAAATTGAGTACTGGTTTGCTCGAAGAGCTTTGCGTGGCGGTCGTACTGATGTTAGGAAATTAACACATACACTCTCCCAAGAAGAAATTGATCGGGGTGTAAGAATTGCCTATGTTGATGTTGTGAGCATGTACCCCGCAGTTCAAGTTCTGTATGATTATCCCGTTGGTGTTCCTGAAATTTTCATTTACGACGCAGCGCATTACCCATGCACGGTACACCGAAATCCTTCAGCTAAAAATATTTTTGCTGGGCCTTGTCCATGTGGGATTGCAACAAGACTTCAGTCATCGTGTAAACAGTCGTTTATCAATAACCGTATTGGTCATTCATTTCCTTCTGCAGCCGAGATTCTTGCAGACGACGATTTCTTTGGCATTGTTTGTGTTTCTCTAACGCCACCTACAAACTTATTCATTCCTGCCCTAGTCACATATGATCATGAACGTGGCAAGTGTATGGCTGATTTGGAGCCTATGGTTAATCAAGTATTCACAAGTGTTGAATTGAAGAGTGCACTTCGCGACGGGTACAGACTTGATTGCATTCACCGGTTTGACAAGTACCATAGAGCTCCAGGTTTATGGAATGATTTTATCAAGACACTCTATATTGATAAAATGGCAAACTCATTGAAGATGCGTGACGGTGTAGTACAGTATCCTTCTGAAGAAACAAAACAACGGTTAGTTGAATCCTATGAAGAAAAATTCCAGATGGGTCAAATGGTTGAAGATTCTTTTCCTACCTGGGACGCTAACCCAGTAAAGAAACAAGTTGCTAAGATCATGTTGAACAGTGGATGGGGTAAACATTGTCAACGACCAAACTTGACTCAAATGAGCAATATTGGGGCGAATGATATGGAAGCTCAAACTGCTTTCATTAACAATATTGATGCCGGGTACGTAAATATCAAAAGTGTTCTTCATCTCCCACACATGACTAGCTATGAACATGACGGTACTGGTAAAGCTAATCCAAATACCCATGGCGGGTATTTACCTGCTGGACTATTTGTTCCTGCGTACGGCCGGTTAATGTTGTACGAGCAAATGCGTCGTCTTGGAAAAAGAGTTCTTTATCACGATACCGATTCGATCATTTACCTTTATGATCCTGCTGAAGCCTACAATATTCCAACTTCTGATATTTGGGGTGGATGGGAAGAAGAAGATTGTTCAAAAGTGGGAATTGTATCGTTTACAGCAATAGCACCTAAATCGTATGGATATCGACTCAGTAACGGGAAGGAAGCTGTGAAGTTCAAGGGCGTCTCTTTAAAAGATGCACACAAGGATCTACTTAATTTATCAGTGATGGAAGAAATGGTTGAAGCACATTATCGGGGTGAAGAGTATTCGGCAAGCATACCTCAATTCTCACTTCGATATTCAAAACGGAACCAGTCAACGTTCACAAACAACTCATTGAAAAAAGTCCAGTTCCAGTCACAACTGCTAAAAGGTACACTGCACACTGACAAATTTGTTTACCCTCAAGGGTACTGTCGCGGCTGTCTTTACGCTGGCGAAAATCATACATGCATCAATTTTATTTAATAAAGTATGATCATCATTAATTATGCGCCATTTTGGTATAGTACATAAACGTAGCAGACGATGTAGACTTTCAAGACGAAACATTCGAGACATTTTGTCTTTTATTTCAGCCTTGGCCTCAATTATCATTTCAATTATCAGAATGGGGTAATTTTAATAATGTATGTCTATTCACTAGCATGTCAAGTAAAACAACAACTGGGCGCGGTCCATCAAGTAAAAGCCTTAGTGGCGAAGACTCATCTACTGGCCCTGCCGGTCCTGCTGGACCTCCTGGACCTACTGGTCCTGCTGGGCCTCCTGGAACTGGTTTAGCTGGAGGTGTTGCTGGAAACGTCCCTTATCAAACTGCTCCCGGAACAACTTCATATATTACAAATGGCGACGGGGTAATGCAAATGGTGTCAAATGTGCCTGCATGGACCGATTCAACTACAACTCTGAAACGCGTAACTGCACCGACTGCAAACGATTTAGATTTAGTATCGTCTGGTGCTGCAAAGAAAATTAAACTGTCAACGAATGCTGGAGAAATTACACTGAGTGCCGATAATGGTACGACTCAAGCACTAACTGTTAAAACGGATTCAACTTTGAAAACATTAATTAACAATGCCTCATTTTTAAAAACGGATGCTACCGGTATTATCGGTGCTGGAACGGGTGGGTTGCCTTCATCGTCAATGTTGGGCGGTGCGGCACGACAAGTTTTGTACCAGTCAGCACCGAACGTTACAGCTTTTTCAAATGATGTACCTGGCATTCTTCAAAATGACGGCACAAACGTTTCATTCACAAACTCACCAACCACGGTTCAAACAATAACGGCCCCAGCCGCACAAGATTTAGTCCTAAGTAATCCTACTGCGGCCAACCTCGTAAGAATCCAGTCGGCGGGTACAATCAAATTGAATACTGCAAATGGAGTTTTACCCAGCGCATGGTCCATTGCTCAAACTACCGGAGTGCTTAGTAACGGGTTGAATTCCGCAGACATTGTATTAACACAAGGCGGAATATCTACAGCTTATGATGGTGGTCAAATCTCAACTAGTGCTGGTAATTTTACGGCGTTAACTACCACTGCAGCAAGCACATATAGAGTCATGACTAATGGTTATTAAAACTAATCTCAGGTGGCGATATTATTTGGAGCATTAATTCGGGGACGACCAATCATTGGCGAATAGCTTCAACAACCGCTTCCCCTATTATCCTTGGTGATCTAGTCGGGGTTACTACTGGCGGTTTAGTATGCAATACTGGAACGCAAAATACAAGATACTCGTCAGCGTCAACTGTAGTTAGTAATGGAAGTTTCGTACTCAGGACAACTTCAACAACTGGGACATTGACTATTAGAACAAATACTGCTGCATCTCCGACTTTGGCATCAATAAATTTCTCAATTGATAACGGTGTTAGTAATCAATGGAGTATTCTTGGATCTGGAGTTTTAAGGAGCACTATTGCTGGTGCAAATATTCTAATGTCCAATAATCAAAACATTAACATTACTAATGGTGCCACTAACCAAACCACCATTCAAGCCGCACAAATAGCTTTAACGGACGGTACTTTAACGACTACATTATTTGGAAACATTCTCAGTGCACTAGTTACGGATTTTACTATAAAAGCAGGAACTAGTGGAAACAGTCTTAATCTACAAACACTAAATGGGCAAGTACGGCTTAGTGGTAACAATGGTGTTGCTAATGGATTGACTGTAACATCAGCAAACGAATTACAGACCTTGTTAATTAGTGCGCCATTTCTACAAACTGATGCATCAGGTATTATCGTAGCA
>Ga0208975_1000470_pt1 | contig 19465 bp, 15 predicted proteins | sample GreLakmeER78MSRF_FD_187700 | JGI IMG/M metagenome (GOLD analysis project Ga0208975, IMG submission 187700) | Freshwater lentic microbial communities from great Laurentian Lakes, MI, USA - Great Lakes metaG ER78MSRF (SPAdes) | ecosystem: Environmental > Aquatic > Freshwater > Lake | place: Great... | reverse complement strand
TTTTAATCGATGAATAAGTTATTATTTATACTGTTTATTTTTGTTTCTGCTTTTTGTTATTCTTCACACAATCGTGCAGGAGAAATTTCATATAAACGAGTTCAGCCCTTTACTAGTTTAGTGGGTGGAGTTTCTGTGCCAACGTATAGTTATTTAATAACCGTAACTGTTTATAGCGATTTTGGGCAAGATGTTGCAGACAGATGTGCTGATACGGTCTATTTTGGTGATGGACAAATTGGGATTGCCTTTCGTGTAAATGGAGGTTTTTCGGGATGCAATTGCCCGCCCTTAGCCCAGTGTGGGCAAGAAATTATTAATTCGGCAAATTATAATGTTAAACTTAATACTTACACAATAACTCATGTGTATGCTGGTGCAGGCAATTATTTAATCCGAATGATTGATCCAAATAGAAATGCGGGCGTTCACAACATGACAAATTCAAGCGACCAGGCCTTTTATGTAGAATCACTTTTAGTTATCAATAATCTAAATGGAGCCAATAGTTCACCTATTTTTAATTATCAACCTGTTGATAGAGCTTGTAAAGACAAGTGTTTTTATCATAACCCGGGGGCATATGATCCAGATGGCGATTTGCTAACTTACGAAATTTCTACGCCTCGAAAGGGGAACGGGCAAACCGTTGATGGATATTTTAATCCGAGTTCTGAAGGCGGCACTTTTAATATCAATTCAAGCACAGGATTATTAACTTGGTGCTCTCCAAAATATAAAGCAGAGTATAACATAGCCTTTATTGTAAAAGAATGGAGAAAAAACACTAGCGGAGTTTATCAACTTATTGGTTATGTATTAAGAGATATGCAGGTTGTTGTAGATGTTTGTCCAAACAACGACCCGCCAAGTATTATAGTTCCTAAAGATACATGCGTAGAAGCGGGGACTTTAATCCAAAAAAAATTAACCATTGTTGATCAAACACCAAGTCCATTTATTTCTAGTATCGTAAAATTAGAAGGTAACGCCGGTGCTTTTGCAGCAACGAGCCCGAAAGCAGTTATTAGCAACACGAGTGCAATAGCTACATATACCTCTATGTTTACTTGGCAAACAACTTGTAATCATATTCAGCTTCAACCCTATGAATCTGTTTTTAAAGTTAAAGATAATGGCTCTCCGGTTAATTTAGTTGGATTTAATACTTATAAAATTCGAGTGGTTCCTCCCTCTGTAAAAAATGTATCAGCAACACCTATTGGATCTAATATAAAAATAACTTGGACCCCTTCTTCATGTTCGCCAACCAATAATCCATTAGTTTCTTATAAAATTTATAGAAAAAATAATTGTGCGCCATACCCCATTTCCCCTTGCATAACTGGTGTTCCTTTAAACGATGGGTTTGTTTTTTTAGGACAAACCAATTCTTCTACCTATTCGTTTATTGATAACAATAATGGCAATGGACTAATAATTGGGCAAAATTATGGCTATATATTAGTAGCGGCTTACAAAGACAGTTCCGAAACATTTGCAAGTGCTATGGTGTGCGCAAAACTTAAAAGTGATATTCCATTTATATTAAATGTAGATGTGCTTTCAACAGGTATTTCTAACGGCTCAATTAAAATTAAATGGGAAAATCCCATTATTTCGCCTAGTGATTTAGATACCATTTCTTTTCCAGGGCCATATCAGTTAAATATTAAATTTCGCTCATCATCAACGGAAAGCTTTATAACTATATTTAATAATACAAGTACTTCTTTTTTAGGTTTATCCAAAACCTATACTCATACCGGAATTAATACTCAAACATTAAATGCACAGTATAAAATTGAGTTTATTGCCGGCCCCATTATTTTTGGATCATCGCAGGTAGCCAATTCAGTTTCTTTAACCGCAGAACCAAGCGATAGAAAAATTAAATTATCATGGCAGGCAAATACACCATGGACAAATTATAAATATACAATTTACAAAAAAAACCCTCTTAGTCTAACATATACACTTGTTGCCAGCACAACATTAAATTCTTTTGTAGATTCAGTAAAAATAGTTAATCGATATAATTACTGCTATAAAGTTTTAAGCGAAGGCCAGTATTCGGACCCTTCTATTTTAAAACCGCTTTTAAATAATTCGCAAGAAGTTTGCGTTACTGCAAAAGATATCATCAGCCCATGTTCCTTAACTTTGGGAATAGAATCTGATTGCCCTTTGGGTTACATTAAAATTAAATGGCCAAACCCAAAACTTATTTGTAAAGAAAGCGATGACGTTATTAAATATATTTTATTTTTTAAGCCAACTCTTTACGATAATTTTAGTGTGGTAGATACTTTTTATGGCGCCAATTCAACTGTTTATTCCCCAGATTTTTTAATTTCACTTTCAGGCTGTTATGCAATTCAAGCAATAGATTCGAGCGGAAACATTAGCCCTTTAAGTTCAGAGTTTTGTTTAGATAATTGCCCTTTATATGAATTGCCAAATATAATAACACCTAATGCTGATCAGGCAAATGATCATTTTAAAGCCATTAAAATTAGACAAATTAAACGAATTGATTTAACTGTTTATGATCGTTGGGGAAATATAGTTTATAAGACAGAAGATCCATATTTTGAGTGGAATGGGGTGAGTATTTTCAGCAATCAACCCGTTAGCGAAGGAACTTTTTTTTATTTATGTCACGTTTACGAAATAAGATTAAAAGGCATAGTTAAACGAACAATAAAGGGCTATTTTCAAGTCATGCGCTAAGCAAATTAATTATTTACATGAAAATTTATAAAAACTTGGTTAATTCAGTAGCGTTAACCCTACAAGAAATCTTTATAAAAAATAGATTTGCCGATAAAGCCCTTGAAAAAACATTTAAACAAAACATTCAGTGGGGTAGCAGAGATCGGCGTTTTGTGGCTGAGGCTGTTTACGACATTACACGCAATTTTAGATTGTATTCCTATTTAGCCGAAACTAATAATAACTTTTGGTTTATAACTGCAGTTTGGTTAGTAATTAAAAACAATCAAATTCCAGATTGGCAAGAATTTAAACACGTTAACCCAAATGTTATTTTAGCAAAAAAAGAAAGTTTAAAAACAAATTTACCAATTTATGAATCATATCCAGATTGGCTTTGGGATTTTTGTAGTGCTGAGTTGGGAAAAGCTGAATGGGAAACAGAAGCCATAGCAATGAACTTCCAAGCGCCTGTTTTTTTGAGAGCAAACACTCTAAAAACTACTCGCGATAAATTAGCCGAAAGTTTAAAAAAAGATGGTATTGAAACCCTTTTTGTAAAAGGAGCTATTGATGCACTTGAACTTGTAAAAAGAGAAAACATATTTCAAAACAAAGCATTTAAAGAAGGTTGGTTTGAATTACAAGATGCCGGATCGCAATTAATTAGCGAGTTTATCGAGCCAAAATCGAATGAGTTGGTAATTGATGCTTGCGCTGGCGCTGGAGGAAAAAGCCTACATCTTGCGGCCCTCATGAAAAATAAAGGAAAAGTAATTAGTTTAGATGTTGAAGAATTTAAGCTCAAAGAGCTAAAACGGAGAGCCTTGAGAGCAGGGGCTTTTAATATAGAAACTAGATTGATTGAAGAAGGAAAAACAATTGCAGACTTAACTAATAAAGCCGATAGATTATTGTTAGATGTTCCTTGTAGCGGCTTAGGCGTTTTAAAGCGAAACCCTGATGCAAAATGGAAATTAACGCAAGAATCAATTAATCGAACAATTGATGTTCAACATAAAATAATTACAGAATATTCAAAGACTCTTAAATCAAGCGGTGTTTTAGTTTACAGTACCTGCAGTATTTTGCCCATCGAAAACCGAAAACAAGTAGATTATTTTTTACAAAACAATTCAAATTTTGAATTAATTAAAGATAAATTATTAATGCCAAGCCAAGGTTTTGATGGCTTTTATATGGCTCTAATTAAAAAACAGGCTGATTAGGGTTATTAAGTATTAAATTTTATTGCTTTTCCAAAAAATTATTTTTTGTACAACAGCAATATTTACTTAATGTTTTTTTTTAAAATAAATAATCTTAAATTTAAAAAATTAATTTATATGAAAAGAAAAACTATACTTTCGATTGTTTTAACAAGCGTGACATTTTTTTTAAATGCACAAATTTTGTTTACTGAAAACTTTACAAGCACTTGGGCTGCTGCAACGCAGGGCTGGGTTGTTATTAACAACTCTCTTCCTGTTGGCACAACAACCGTTTTCCAAGGCAATGGAGCCAGCGTTTTCCCAGCTTTTAATGGTGCAGCAAATGATTATGTGGGAATGAATTTTAATAGTTGCTCAGGAGCCGGAGGAATTAGTACTTGGTTAATTACCCCTACGCTTAACATTTCAAATGGGCTTGTGTTTGAGTTTGCCACCCGAACGACATCTCCTATCCAGTTTGCCGATAGATTGCAATTAAGAATGAGTCCTGTAGATAATGTTGCAATCCCTTCTGGAACCACAAGCGTAGGAACCTACACAACTTTAATGTTAGATATTAATCCAAATTTAGGAGTTAATAACTCAAGCGTCGTAGTAGGAAATTCGGTAAATGGATATCCTGATGCCTGGGCAGTTTATACTGTTACGGTTAGCGGTTTAGCTGGGCCAACTATTGGCCGTTTTGCACTTCGTTATTTTGTAGCGGATGGAGGACCGAGCGGTAACGAAAGTAATTACATTGGAATAGATGCTGTAAAAATATCGAATCCATGTAATCAACCAATAATTAATATTTCTCAAACATCATCAGGCGTTTGCTCTGGCGGCACCGTTAACTTATCAGCAACGAGTTCAGGAAGCAACGCAGCCACAACATTTACTTGGAGTTCAGGCCAAACTGGCACATCAACAATTGTTTCTCCAACAATTACCACAACCTATGTTGTATCGGGTACTGGCGCAGCTAATTGTATAGGAACCCAAACTGCTGTTGTTACCGTTACAGCTTCTCCAAATGTAAATGTTTCAAGCTTTACTGTTTGTTCAAGCCCAGTAACTTCAGCAACTTTAATCGCCAATGGTGCAAGTAGCTATTCTTGGAACACTGGATCAACAAATTCTTCAATAGTTGTTACGCCTAATGCAACAACGGTTTATACCGTGACTGGATATGGGGCTGGGGGTAATTGCCCAAATGTAAAAACTGCCACCATTACACTTGGCGCGCAACTATCTATGGCTATAATTTCTAGTTCATCAGTTCTTTGTTCTGGCGGAACAGTAACCCTATCGGCATTAAGCGCAGCAACTACTTATTCTTGGAGCAACGGAGCAACAACTCCTGTAATCACGGTTACTCCGGGGGCTTCCTCTATTTATACTGTTGTTGGAATTTCAGGGAGTTTTCCTGTGGTTTGTTTTGGAACAAATAGTATTTCAATTACCGTAAATCCTAGTCCTGTATTAGCAGTATCGCTTACCCCCTCAGTTTTATGTGCTGGCGTTGGCTCTATTACAATTAATGCTTCGGGAGCAAATACATATTTTTATTTAGGCAGCTCTGCAAACCCAAAATCTACTTCAACCCCAACTGCCCCAGGCGCTTATTCTTTCACGATTTCTGGCACGTCAAACGGTTGTGTTAGTTTAGGTCAAGTTACTCTTTCGGTAGAAGCGAATCCTACCGTAACAATTTTTGCAAATAAAGTTTTGGCTTGTATAGATCAAATGGTAACTCTTACCGCATCGGGTGCAGACACTTATGTTTGGTCTGGACAAGTAAATTCAACCTCTAATCCAATAACATATTCAGCCACATCAGTGGGTACGAAAGTGTTTAATGCAATTGGAACAAGTTCTTTAGGATGCACTTCGGCTTCAGTTGCAAAAACAGTAACAGTTTCTCTTTGTACAGGAATTGAAAATGAGCTAGGAAACAATACAGAAAGTTCTATTTTCCCTAATCCATTTACTAATGAATTAAATATTAGTGGATTAAACGGAAGGATTGAAATCTATAACGTTTTAGGGCAAGTTATATTAAAAACTAAAGTAAAAGAAGTGGAAAGAATTAACACCTCAGAATTAATAAAAGGGGCTTATATCTTGAAAGCTTATAATGCCGATGGGAAAGAACTTAAAACAATTAAATTGCTGAAAAATTAATGTAATATAAATTTTTTTAAAAACCCGTTTCGTAAATTTATGAAACGGGTTTTATTTTTGTGTAGATTAAACATTACAATGGTTAAATTTGTTTAAAACTAAAAAACATGACAGTTGATTCGCTATTAGCGCGCGCTTTAAATTTTGATTTCTTAAGTATAGAAGAAGGTGTTTTTTTATATGAAAAAGCAAATACCTCAGAGCTAATGTTTATTGCTAATGAGTTAAAAAAAATTCAAAAAAAAAACTCGAATGATGTTACCTGGCAAATAGATAGAAATCTAAATACAACAAACGTATGTATTGCAAATTGTAAATTTTGTAATTTTTATAGAATTCCTGGCCATAAAGAATCTTACATTACCGATTTTAAAACCTACCAAAAAAAAATTGAAGAAACCATTCGTTTTGGTGGCGATCAACTACTTTTACAAGGTGGCCATCACCCAGATTTAGGATTAGCTTTTTATGTTAAATTATTTAAAGAAATTAAATCACATTATCCGCAAATTAAGCTACACTCTCTAGGCCCCCCTGAAATTGCGCATATAACAAAATTAGAAAAAAGCACACATCATGAAGTTTTAAAAGCATTAGTAGAAGCGGGCTTAGATAGCTTGCCTGGAGCCGGTGCCGAAATTTTAAACGACAGAGTAAGGCGATTAATTAGCAAAGGCAAATGCTCGGGTCGAGAATGGCTTGAGGTCATGAAGGCTTGCCATCAATTAAATATTACTACAAGTGCCACCATGATGTTTGGGCACGTAGAAACAATTTACGAAAGATTTGAACATTTAGTTTTATTGCGAGAAGTTCAGGCACAAAAGCCCGAGCAGGCCAAAGGATTTTTAGCTTTTATTCCATGGCCGTTTCAGGACGATGGAACTTTGTTAAATCGTTTAAAGGGAATAAAAAATACAGTTACATCCAATGAATATATTCGAATGATTGCCCTAAGCAGAATAATGCTACCTAATATTATTAATATTCAAGCAAGTTGGTTAACTATAGGAAAAGCAACAGCGCAAATTTGTTTACAGGCTGGAGCAAATGATTTTGGTAGCATAATGATCGAAGAAAATGTAGTAAGTGCAGCAGGCGCTCCACATCGATTTACCTATAAAACGATTCAAGAGGCAATAAGAGAGGCAGGCTTTAATCCACAATTAAGAACACAACAATATGAATACAGAGAAATTCCTGAAGCCATTGAAGAGCAAACAATAAATTATTAAAATTTTTTATGCAAAAAAAAATAATGCTTCTCGGGAGCGGAGAGCTAGGAAAAGAAGTTGCCATTGCTTTGCAGCGTTTAGGACAATATGTAATTGCTGTTGATAGTTATGAAGGAGCTCCAGCCATGCAAGTTTCTCATGAATTTGAAATTATTAATATGTTGGATGGAGACGCTTTAAATTTAATTGTTGCTAAACATAAGCCCGATTTAATTGTCCCCGAAATTGAAGCGATAAGAACAGAACGTTTTTATGATTACGAAAAACAAGGTATTACAGTTGTTCCAAGTGCCAAGGCTGCTAATTTTACAATGAACAGAAAGGCAATTCGTGATTTAGCAGCTAAAGATTTAAACCTGCGCACCGCTAATTATTTATATGCAGCAACATTTGAAGAGTTTAAAATTGCCGTTTCAAAAATTGGAATTCCCTGTGTGGTAAAACCATTAATGAGCAGTAGCGGCAAAGGCCAAAGCGTTATAAAAGAAGAATTTGATATTCAAAAAAGTTGGACCTACGCAATGGAAGGATCTCGTGGTGATTATAAAGAAGTGATTATAGAAGAATTTATTAAATTTAATTCAGAAATTACTTTGTTAACTGTAACTCAACAAAATGGCCGCACTTTATTTTGTCCACCAATAGGCCACAGGCAAGAGCGTGGCGATTATCAAGAAAGTTGGCAGCCTTGCTCAATAAGTGATGGCGATTTAAACGAAGCCCAACAAATGGCAGAAAAGGTAACAATAGCTTTAGGTGGATATGGCATATGGGGGATCGAATTTTTTTTAACAGATAAAGGAGTCTATTTTAGTGAGCTCTCTCCAAGACCTCACGATACGGGCATGGTAACCTTAGCGAATACACAAAACTATAACGAGTTTGAATTACATGCAAGAGCTATTTTAGGATTTCCTATTCCAAAAATAGAATTGTTAAAGAATGGTGCTTCAGCAGTTGTGCTTGCAAAAAAAGAAGGTGGGCGTCCAATTTTTTTTGGAATAGCCGATGTTTTAAAAAACGATAATACGGATGTTAAAATTTTTAATAAACCGAGTACCAGGCCTTTTAGACGAATGGCAGTAGTTTTGTGTAGCGACCATCCCGGAACAGATATAACAAAAACAAAAGAAAAGGCAGTTGCCTTAGCTAAACAAATTACCTTACAATAAATTTATTTTAACTTAGTGTTATTTAAATGCCGATTGGAATCGCGATTAGTTTTTTTAATTAAATTTTTTTGTAAGGCAGCTTCTAAATTAACGCCGGTTTGATTGGCGATGCAAATTAAAACAAACAATACGTCGGCTAGTTCATCTTCTAAATCATTTTGCTTATCGCTTTCTTTTTCGGTTTGTTCACCAAAACGGCGAGCCATTATTCGCGCAACTTCTCCTACCTCTTCCATTAAAATGGCTGTATTAGTTAGTTCATTAAAATAACGAACTCCATATTTTTTAATCCATTCGTCTATTTGTTTTTGCGCGTCTGATAGTTGCATATTAATTTTATTTAATTTATAAATTGGTTAAAAAAAAATATTAATAAACCCTTTAATTTTTTGCTCTGGAAGAGAACTAAATAGCAAAACATAATTAAAAATTTATACCTTCACAAATCTAACAAAACCAACTTAGCATTTGTAAAATAGAGTACAAATAAACAAAAATTATAATCATTTGTTTTAATAGAATGGCGTATCAAAGTTTGAACGATTGTATACTTGATCTCGAAAAAAACGGACATTTAATTCGGATTAAAGAAGAGGTTGATCCATATTTAGAAATGGCAGCCATACATTTAAAACAATTTGAAAAAGGCGCTCAAGCCGTTTTATTCGAAAATATAAAAGGGTGTAAATACAAGGCCGTAAGTAATTTATTTGGCACCATCGAAAGAAGCAAATTTATGTTTCGCGATACATTTGAGCCTGTTAAAAATATGGTTGCTTTAAGAAACAATCCTATGGCCGCCATAAAGAAACCTTGGCGTTATTTATCATTAGCGATTTCAGCGATAAAAGCACTCCCTAAAAAAGGGTCTTTTAAAACTGCAGGATTTGAAGAAATACAAATTTCTGATTTGCCATTAATTCATCATTGGCCTATGGATGGCGGCGCATTTATAACATTACCTCAAGTTTATTCAGAAGATATTGATCAGCCGGGTGTAATGAACTCTAATTTGGGGATGTATCGAATTCAACTTAACGGCAACTCTTATGATTTAAATAAAGAAATAGGGCTTCATTATCAGCTTCACAGAGGCATTGGTGTTCATCAGTCAAAAACTAATAAACAAAATAAGCCTTTAAAAGTAAGTGTTTTTATTGGTGGCCCTCCTGCTCATTCTTTGGCGGCAGTAATGCCTCTGCCAGAGGGAATAAGCGAATTAACTTTTGCTGGAGCGATGGCAGGAAAAAGATTTAAATACGATTATCATGATGGGTTTTGCATTTCGTTAGATGCAGATTTTGTAATTACTGGAGAGGTGTATCCTAACGAAAACAAGCCTGAGGGGCCTTTTGGAGACCATTTAGGCTACTATAGTTTACAACATCCTTTTCCATTAATGCGCGTTCACAAAGTGTTTGCAAAACAAAACGCAATTTGGCCATTTACGGTTGTTGGCAGGCCGCCTCAAGAAGATACTGCTTTTGGCGCTTTGATTCATGAAATAAGTGGCAGCGCTATTCCTAATGAAATTCCTGGACTTAAAGAAATTAATGCGGTAGATGCCGCTGGGGTTCACCCATTATTATTGGCTGTTGGGAGTGAACGCTACACCCCTTTTTTAATAAATGATTCGCCCGCCGAATTATTAACTCAGGCTAATCATATTTTAGGAACAGGTCAATTAAGTTTGGCGAAATATTTAATTATTAGTGGCGACCCCGAAAAAGAAATAAATTGCCACAACATTAAAAACTTTTTTAAACACGTTTTTGAAAGAATAGATTTGAGTAGCGATTTACATTTTTATACAAAAACATCCATAGACACTTTAGATTATAGCGGTAATGATTTAAACCAAGGTAGTAAATTAGTGATGGCAGCTTATGGTAAACAAAAAAGAGAGCTGAGCTTAATAATACCTGATGAAATAAACACGTGTGAATTTATTTCTAAGCCAGCATTAATGATGGACGGAGTAATAGCAATAATGTTATGCCCATTCACCAATTACAGCAATGCTAAGTTGGAAATAAAAAATTTGTCGGATTGGATTGAAAAGAGAAAAGAAAAATTTAATGGGATTGTTCAAATAATAATATACGATGATTTTGTATTTAAGCCAGCGTCAGATAATTTAAATGATTATGTTTGGATAACCTATACCAGAAGCAATCCTAGTTATGATATATATGGAGTAGGAGAGAAAACGGAAAATAAGCATTGGTCTTGTGAAGGGCCAATGATTATTGATGCAAGAAAAAAATCACATCACGCTCCTGAATTAAAATTAAGTGCACAAACAGAAAAAAGTATTGAGCGTTTTTTTAAAGTTTAATTTTTTTATTATTTATTTTATAATAGCTTTTGGAAATGAATTTTTTTAAAATTATAATAGATTATTTTTTTATAGATTAATAAGATGTCAATTTATAAATGAGGATAATAAAATAGATTCAAAATTAAAAAGGGTAGCCTATTCCGAAGTTAAGTACAGAATAATTCAACGGTTTTTTATCAAACGTCCAGCGGTCGCCGGCTAAAAGTTTAGGATCTTTCAAAGGGACGGCTAAGTCTAAACGAATCACAAAAAAAGTCAGATCCCATCTCAATCCAAACCCAGCTCCAATCGCTATTTGATCTGCAAATTTATTTAATAAAAATTCACCATCTTTTTTATTAATATCGGGCTGTATTCTCCAAATATTTCCTGCATCAATAAAAAATGCGCCATTAAAAGAAGCAAACATTGGAAAGCGAAATTCGACATTTCCTTCCATTAAAAGATCCCCAATTTTATCAAATTGACTTGTATTGCCATAAGGATCATATCCTCCTGGGCCTAATGTTCTTGCTCTCCAAGCCCTAATACTATTAGGCCCCCCACTAAAAAAACTTTGTTCATATGGCAACACGTTTAAATTATATAAGGGCTTGCCAACGCCAGCGGCTATTCGATAAACTAAACGTGTTTTTTTAGTAATAGGAATATTAGATCTGAAGTCTAAATCGGTTTTTATAAATTGGGCAAAAGGAATGTTGTCAATTAAATACCTCCCCAATGAATCGCCTTTTGCTCCAGATAGCTTATAAGTCGCTCTTAGAATTGAACCTGATGATTGAATATTTAACCTTAAGTAATAGGATGCTTTTTTATTGATATTGGCGTTTTCTTTAGAATTAAAGTTAAATACATATTTGGTTAATGTGGTGATGTGATTTTGAAATGAATTTAATAAAAAGGCATCTTTTAAAGTAATGAGTTTATTTGTGAATTCATTAGAAAGGGTTGCATTAACGAAATAAATTTCTATTGGCACTAATTCGTGTTTAATTTGTTTTTGATGAGTTTTAAAATAAAATCCATAATTAATATCGGTAATTACTCTATTAAATTTAGGGCTTGATTGATAATTTAAAGATGTTTTAATGAAAGTTTGAGGCATTACACTTTTTTTAAATTTTAATAAAGAGAATGGAAAAAATGCCCTTGGAATAGAAAATGTAAGTTCGGGACCAAATTGAATAGTATTAAATTTTTTTTGTAATTGGTTAATGCTATTATCAGTATTATTATCGGAGTTAAATTGTGTTTGCGCTATTATGTTTCCCTCTAGTTTTAGTTCTAATAACTCGCCTGCTTTAAAAAAATTTCTATTTTGATAAAGGACGCTTCCATCTATACCTATGTTTCCACTTGTGTTTGTCCCTTCTAGCTGAGAAGTAATGGATTGTTTAATCATTGGAGAACATACAATGTAGCAGTCTAAACTATGAAGGGTTTTATTATTTAAAAAAAACTGAATGGTTACATTTTTAAATACACCAAGGCTTAATAATTGTTTATAGGTTTGTTCGGCAGAATCTTTTCTAAACCATTGACCTTTGTATACATTTATATTATTTAAAAATAACGATTGTTTATAAGCTAGATTATCATTAGTTAGAAAAATAAATTCGTTTAACCTGCTTTTTATAGAATCTTTAAAAGTAGCTTCAAGCACATTTCCAACAATAGACTCTGTAATGATAAAAACGTTATCTAATGAATAACGACTATGATTCACATATATAGTTGAGTCTAAATTACCTTCAGAGGACTTTTCAAATTGTTTTAAATGGATTGTAATAGAAAGGCAATGATTATTATAATTTGAATCAACATCAAAGTTTAGGTAGGCGCTTTCAAAAAAGTAATATCCATTATTTAGCGCAAGTTCAGTAATTCTTCGTCTCTCTAACAAAAGGGCTTCGGAATCATAGTTCATGCCTTTTTTTAAAAGACAATTAGAACTATCCGATAAGATAAGTGCGCCTAAATTAAGATCATCCATTTTGTAATTAATATTTTTGACCGTATAAACTTTTTTAGGAATTAAATTAAATATTACTGAAGCCCGTTTTGATTTTCCTTTAACATAAATACTATCTTTTACTTCATTATTTAAAAAACCTTTACTAAATAAATATTTAGAAATTTGTATTCGCGTTTGAACAATTAGAGAAGAGTCGAGGATAATAGCAGGTTCTCCAATATTTTGAATACTTTCTAATAAAATAGGTTTTTCAAGATCTTTTAATGTAGGAGTTTTCGGTTTTTTTCCTTTTTTAAGACGCCTGGCATTTAACTTATCGAAGTGCAAATACGTGTTTATGTTTTTTTGTTCGTAGGATAAATTTCGGTTTATTTTTTTTTGATTTATTTTTTGTTCATCAAATAAATTATACCACCAAACATAAAAATCAATTTTACGTAAAAATTTTCTGTTGGGTTTTTGTCTATAAAAAGCTTCAAAATTTTCTTTAGGTAAATTTGTTGCCTTTACATTTACCACATCAATTTTATCCAAAATGTATTGATTAGGTAATAATTTTTTTGACGAATTGCAGGAAAAAATAAAGAAGATAGAAACAGTTAGTATAAAATAAATTATTCGAATTTTAGTATAACTTTTGTTTTCTATTTTTGTTTGTAATTTCAAAATGAATCAATAAATTATGCTAATTTAGGGTTAATTATGCTTAGTAAAAATCAAATAAAAGAAATACAGTCACTTCAGGTAAAAAAAAATCGCGAAGAAAAAAAAACATTCCTTGCAGAGGGCATAAAAACTGTTAATGAAATAATAAATGAATCGCCAATAATAATTGAACACATTTTTGCCACTCACGATTTTATTCATAAAAACACATTAAAAATAAGGCAATTACAAATAAAATACACAGAAATTACTGAAGAGGAATTAAAAAAAATAAGCATTCAAAATAATCCAAATCAGGCAGTAGCAATTTGTAATTATTTTAAAGCTCGCCCCATAATTTTTGATTTTGAAAATAATTTTTCATTTTATCTTGATGATATTCGTGATCCAGGCAATATGGGCACTATAATTCGTTTAGCCGATTGGTTTGGCATAAACACTATTTATTGTTCGCCTACAAGTTGTGAGTTTTATAATCCAAAAGTAATTCAGGCCACAATGGGCTCGTTTTTGAGAGTTGGCTTATTGTATATTGAATTAAATGAACTTATTCAAAATAATAATATTAATCATGTATATGGAGCAGTTTTAAATGGCAAAAGTATTTATAAAGAGCCTTTAAAAAACGGATTGATTATTATTGGCAATGAAGCAAATGGGATAGGCGAGCAAAATTTACAAAAAGCAACACAATTAATTTCTATACCAGCTAATAATAATAAAACAGAATCTTTAAATGCAGCTATAGCATGTTCGATAATTGCAGCAGAATTTTTTAGGCAATTAAAAAACTAATTCCATTAAAAATAATATAAATTAAATAAACACTTAATAAACATATTATTTTTTAGATTAATTTATGTTTCTTAATTACCCAAACCGAAATAAACACGCTAATTTCATATAATAAATACATAGGAACGGCAACTATCATTTGAGAAGTAACATCTGGACTAGGAGTAATTATTGCAGCAGCAATTAATATTATTACCAAAGCATGTTTTCGGTATTTACGCATGAAAGATGGAGTAATTAAACCCATGCGCGTTAAAAAATAAACTAAAATAGGCATTTCAAAAATTATACCAGCTACTAATGTCATGGTGCTAATTAATGAAATATAATCATCAAATGTATTTTGAGTTTGAACAATGCCACTTGAAGAAACTTGATAATTGATTAAGAAGTTATAGCTCATGGGGAATAATAAAAAATAACCAAAAAAGACACCGATTAAAAATAACACAGAAGCAATAAATATAAATGTTTTTACAGGCCCAATTTCTTTATTTTTTAATGCTGGACGAATAAATTTCCATAATTCCCATAATATAAAAGGGAAGCCGATGATTATTCCACTTAAAAAAGAGATCCACATGTGATTGAAAAACTGTTCAGACGCACTTAGTGTTTGTAAATGCGCTGGCTTTATTATGATACACATAATATCACCAGCACCAATTTTCTGACCTAACAAACAAAGCGTTCGGTAAGAAATAAAATCTTGTTTTAATGGGCCAAAAATAATTGTATCAAAAACAAAATCATTATAACAAAAAGCAATTATCGAAAATATTAAAATAAATGCCGCGCTTCGAACCAGATGCCACCTAAACGCTTCTAAATGTTGTAGAAAAGACATTTGAGAGGAATTTGATTTATTTTTAACTGAATCGAAAAAAGCCATAAGTTAAGACCCTAAATTTACACTAAAACCAACTGATTTCAAATCTTTCCAAAAACGAGGATAAGACTTTGAAACCACTTCTGGATTAGCAATTTTAATTGAATTATAAATCAAAGCTAAAGGGGAAAAGCTCATGGCCATTCGATGATCGTTATAGGTTTCGATTATGCCTTCAAAAGGTATAGGCTTTGATTTTTTTAATTCAATTGAGTTATTTGTTATTACTAATTTTGCGCCCATTTTTTCTAATTCTGTTTTTAAGGCAATAATCCTATCGCTTTCTTTAAACTTTAAAGTAGATAAACCATTTAATTTAGCACAAATACCTAATCCAAAACAAGTAACCGCAAATGTTTGAGCAATATCAGGGCAATTAATAAAATTATAGTTAATAGATTTTGTTTCTAATTTTTTTCGAGAAATAATAATAGAATTTTTTTTATATTTTGTTTCTACACCTAAAATTTTATAAAGTTGTGGAAGTATAGAGTCTGACTGTAGGCTTTTTTTATTTAAAAAATTTAGTTCAATTTTAGCATTTTTTGATAAAGCACAAATACTATACCAATAAGACGCTGAAGACCAATCTGACTCTATTTTTATCGCTTTGATTTGTTTTGATTTTGTTCTTGAATTAACAGTATATGTGTTTTTGAGTTTAGAAATAGGAACATTAAATTTTTTTAAAAGAGCAGCCGTCATTTCAATATAAGGAGACGATACAATTCTATTTTTCAAAGTTAAAACCAATCCATTTTTTAATTTCGGTGAAATTAGAAGAAGCGCAGAAATAAATTGACTACTTTGGCTGGCATCAATTTTTAGAGCGCCACCTAAAATAATTTTACCCTTAATTTCTAAAGGCGGATAGTTTTCTTTTTCAAGAAATTCAATTTCTGCGCCCAAACTTTTTAATGCAGCAACTAATTCGCCTATCGGTCTTTTTTTCATTCTATCAGAACCTGTTATCGTCCACGTTCCTTTTTTAATTGCCAGTAAAGCAGTTAAAAATCGCATGTCAGTTCCGGCATTATGAATATTGATACTTTTATTTTTTGAGCGCTTAATTTGTCGAAGAGCCTTTAATAGTAGCTTAGTATCTTCTGAATCAGATAAATTTTTTAAATCGATTTTTAAATTTAATATTTCCTTTAATAATAATAATCTATTACTTATACTTTTTGAACCAGATAAATTAATACTGCATTTAATAGGAAATCTTGGTGCAATTATTTGAATCATCTAATCAAATTATTATGGTCTGTTATCGCTTTTTGAATTTGAGTTTCGCTTACAATGACATCTATTTTAAAAGAGCCAATGCCATTAATTAAAGAAAATAATAAAATATTTTTTGATGCCTTTTTATCATTTTTGATTCGATTAATGATCGAAGAAATAGGTATTTCAGATATTGACCTAGGCTTAAAATTAGAAGTTAAAACAGAATAAATTTCTAAAAGCATGGGTTTAGAAATTAATTGTTTTTGATATGAAATCTTGCTTTCTATTAATAAGCCAATAAGAACTGCTTCTCCATGAAGCATAGGTGCCTCTGAACTTAAGAACTCAGATTCTATTGCATGACCAATGGTGTGTCCAAAGTTTAAAGATTTTCTAATTCCTTTGTCAAAAGGATCTTTTAAAATAATTTTATTTTTTATTTGAATACTTTTAGTAATCAACTTGATATAACTTGTTTTTTCTGAAAAAGCAGCTAATTCATTCCAAAACGGATGGCTATTAACTAAAGCAATTTTATAGATTTCGGCAAGTCCATTTTTAAGTTGGCGCTGACTAAGTGTTTTTAAAAACTCAGTATTTATAAATACGCCTTTTGGCTGTTTAATTGTGCCAATGATATTTTTAAATTCATTAAAATTTATCCCTGTTTTCCCACCCAAACTGGCATCTGCCATTGCTAAAAGAGTTGTTGGGATATTAATAAAGTCTATTCCTCTTTTAAAAGTTGCTGCAGAAAATCCCCCCAGGTCGCTTATGACCCCTCCTCCAAAATTAATTAATAAAGCATTCTTATCAGCATTCTTATCAATTAGTGTTTGCCAAATTAGTGTGCTAAATTTTAAAGATTTTGATTTTTCGCCACGTTTAATTTTTATAATTTGAGCTTTAATTAATTTTGGGCAGGCAATTAATAAATGAGGCAAACAAAGTTTTATTATATTTTGATCAGATAAAATAAAATAAGATGTATATTTTTTTATTTCCAATAAATTACTCAAAGAATCAAGTGACTTATCTCCGATTATAATATTGTATCCATTTGATTTAATTAGCGTCATATTTATTTTTGAAAATTAATCCATTCACTCATTATCTGAAAGCCAATTTTTTATTATTGTTTCACCATATTCTGATAAAATCGATTCAGGATGAAATTGAACACCTCTTACGTTATAAAATTTATGTTTTATAGCCATTATATTGTTTTGATCATCGATTGCTGTAACAATTAAATTAGGATGAATCGTAAGCTCATTAATAAGCCATGAATGATAACGGCCAGCTAAAAATTTTTGCGGGCAATTATTAAATATTTTATCTTTTGATATAACATTAATATTAGAAGCCACGCCGTGCCATACAGGCGAAACATTTTTTAATGGCGAATTAAAGGCTTCTCCAATAGCTTGATGCCCTAAACAAACTCCGAATATGGACTTAGTTTTATAAAAATGATTGATGACTTGGGGCAAAATACCTGCTTTTGATGGCAATCCGGGGCCTGGGGACAATAAAATTTTATCGTAAATATTAATTTGATTTAGTTTTATCTGATCATTTTTAACTAAATCGATATTAATAGAACTTACTTTTTCTATTAAATGAATTAAATTGTAAGTAAAGCTATCATAATTATCTATTACTAAAAGTTTCATATATTTTGAATGCTAATTTACAAAAATACGGCACGAAACTTTATACTAATATAAAATATATGCAGCGAAAAAACTCGCCACAATAATGAACTAATTTTTTTAATTTCCTAAATCTTCAAATCTAACATCGGTGTCGAGATGATCATTTGAATTATTGCTAGGCTTAATTTCAGGTGCGTTTTCCTTAATGTGTTTGATAGATTCATCTAGCCCCTCAATAAATTTATCAAAATCTTCTTTATATAAAAAGATTTTATGTTTTTCATAAGAAAATTTTCCATCGTCACCGAAGCGTTTTTTGCTTTCTGTAATTGTTAAGTAATAATCATTGCCTTTGGTGCTTTTAACATCAAAAAAGTAAGTACGCTTTCCTGCTCTCACAGATTTAGAGAACAAATCGTCTCTATCATTTTTTTCAAATTCGTCTGACATAATGTGTATTTAATATAAAACAAATATTATAAAAAACTTAATAGGTTGTTTATAGTGTTAATAATTAAGGCCTTATTGTTAATAGCCCAAAATTAATAAGCTTAAAATATTTTAATCTTATATAGAATAATTAAATAACAAGAACTTAAATTTTTAATTTATTAGAAAAAATAATAATAGGTACAAAAAGACAATTTTAGTGATAAGCGAAATAAGCATTAAAGAGAGAAAAAACTAAATTTAAACATTGTAATTGATTTAATTTTTTTATGATCAAAATGATTTAAATAAAAAAAACCTGTTTACACAGGATAAAATTAATTTTTAGATTTTTAAATAAAACAAAAAACCCCGCTAATGCGGGGCTTTTATTACTTTTTCTTAGCTGCTTTCTTTTTTGGAGCTGCTTTCTTTTTTGGAGCTGCTTTTTTTGCTGCTGCTTTTTTTGGAGCTGCTTTTTTTGGAGCTGCTTTTTTTGTTGCTTTTTTAGCCATGATTTTTTTTGTTTTTGAGATTTGTTAATACGAAGTAAATAAAATTTTTAATGTTATCTAATTATTATATGTTTATTTTTTCAACATTGAATTGTTGAAATTGTTAATATCGAAAAAAAAGTTATTTCGAATAAAATCATTTAGAAATAATAAAACATGTTTATTATTTTATAAAGAGCATAAACAGTCTATTCTAAAGGGGTTTTCAAATGTGATAAAAAATATATGGAAAAATTAGAATGATAAATTAATTAGTTTTTTTTTATTCTTTTATAAAAATATCTTCTTCAATTTCCCAATCTGAAACTACTTTTAATTGTTTCGAATGAATATATACTTTTTCAGGCTGATGTTTTAAAATAAAATTACCAGTATCCCATTTTTTATTTTCATTCGTATCGTATATTATTTTTAAAAAATAATTTGCAGGCTCAACATCAATAAAATCAA
>Ga0208975_1000469_pt1 | contig 19508 bp, 21 predicted proteins | sample GreLakmeER78MSRF_FD_187700 | JGI IMG/M metagenome (GOLD analysis project Ga0208975, IMG submission 187700) | Freshwater lentic microbial communities from great Laurentian Lakes, MI, USA - Great Lakes metaG ER78MSRF (SPAdes) | ecosystem: Environmental > Aquatic > Freshwater > Lake | place: Great... | reverse complement strand
TTAGTTCTGAATCTATTTTCTTCTTTCAATTTTTCATATCGTTTTGCTGCTTTCTTTTTCCACCAAGAAATAATATTTTCTAGATAAAACTTATCCCAATTAGGACCACGAAGAAGTTCTTTCTGTTCACCAAGAATTACTTCTCTAACATTTGAATATCCATAATCAGATATGTAAAATCTCTTCTTTTGAGTCAACGCAAATGCTGCATCAATTATAGAATTAAATTCATTAAGTTTTTGTTTATCTTGAAGTGAATTACGAATAATGGAAATCATCTTTGTCTGTCGCTTCATCTTTTTAGATGAAGCTTTATTATCAGTCAGCGGAGTGTTATTGTTAAGAAGAGTGAATCGATCGTGCAGTCTATGAAATGCTTCATCGTGAAGAAGTGGAAGAAACTTACTTTCAGTCAGTCCTTTATATCTCATAAATGGTTTTAACCCATCATACTGAGATGCATCTGTTGTAGAACCATAAAGTGATGTTGTTTCAAACAAAGCAATATCCTTTTCAAATACTCTGTTAAGAGTTTCTCTTGCGTAATGAGAACAGCAAAGAAGCGCAAGGAGTTTGCCGCCAAGATAATTGTATCCAAAAGGTTGCGAAGGAACAATTACAAATCCCATAGCTGCATGACGATTGAAAATAGAAAGATTAGGAACTTTACCTAACCACTCATTTCTTGGTTTTGAATTGATAGTAGGAGATCCAAAACGAATAAATCCAAGAACCTTCTTAGTATTTTTTTCAAACAACATCCAACGAAGTTCTCTTCCTGGAATATTTGATTCGTTATTATGAGAAGAAACTGCTCTCAAAAGAGTATTGTAATGTTCTTGCGGTAATGCTTGTTGAAACCTATCGCCAATAAATTTTACATCAAATTCCATATCTTCAGGATGAATATCTTCATTAAAAAATTCATCTTGAAGTGGCGCAAGAGTATTAGTACTTTTAATAACTTCTTTCTTAACAAAACGCAAGTAGTCTTCAATATTTCCCATCTGAGAGAAATACTTAATAAACTCATCTGCAGCCCACAAAGCATCTTGTTCAGAAACTATCATTCAAATTCCCCCATTTTATTTTTTGGTAGAATAATGTATTGTGGAGTGCATCCAACAGAAATAGCAGTTGATTTAGTTGCTTTTGCCATTTCACGGTAACCAAGACCAACATAAATTTGGCCACCAACTACAGCAACTGCCATAGCACCCCAAAAGATATAGTACCACTTTGCCTTTACTTGATGTTCTTTACTCATTTGAATTCACACTCCACCATAATTTCTGTAAGAGCAGCAAGGAGATTTATTTCTTGGTCAGCAACGAACGCACATTGGTATTGGTACTTAGCAATAACAAGAACGGCAGCGGGGATAGATGCGGGTGAAAGATAGTCAAAAGAGGCGTCATAAACCCTGCGAAGAAGATGAGAAGCGTCGTTATCCAAGTTGGAGACCACCCACTTTCTGACTTCAGTAAAGTTTTTATCTTTGAGATTTTTAACCAGTTCATTTACAGAGATGTCTGAGAAAGATGCAAGAATTGCTGCGTCAATTTTTCCCCCCACCGAATATCTTTGGCATTCATTGAGGACTCGTCGCCAATCTGGAAAATGTTTTTGGACCAATTCAGCAAGAACTTTAGATTCATATTCAATACCTTCTGTTTCAAGAATATTTTGAAGTCTTTTAAAAAACTGACCAGCAAGTTCTACTTTTTCCTTTCCCTTAATCCCAAATTCCACAACGGCACAACGGGAATGAAGCGGTTCAATGATTTTGTTTTTGTAGTTGCAGGTAAAGATGAACCTGCAGTTGTTAGCAAATTCCTCAATAGACGCCCGTAGGAGGAGTTGAACGTCTGAGGTTGTGTTATCTGCCTCATCAATAATGATGACTTTGTGTTTAGCAGTTGACGAAAGCGATACGGTCGAAGCGAAGTTTTTCGCATTGTTTCTGACAGTATCAAGGAATCTACCTTCGTCGGATCCATTAATGACATAAACATCTACTCCCAATTCATTGCAAAGTGCTTTTGCAACAGTTGTCTTGCCACATCCAGCAGGACCAGCAAGAAGCAAGTTTGGCACTTCGCCTTTATTTAGAAAGTCTGTAAAGGTTTTCTTAATATTCTCAGGGAGAATACAATCTTCAATTGTTTTGGGGCGATACTTCTCAACCCACAAAAATTCATCACGACTCATAATTTTTTATACCCAATCAGGTTTACGTTCTGGCATACGAAGATAATTAGATGCAACCCAAGGTTTGGATGCGATATACATCTTGTAAGCAGTAAAAGTGTCAATGCTGTCGTCAAGTTTATACTCATCTGGCATTGCACGAGCAAATGGTGTTACTTCGGTAATCTTCCCCTTTGGAAATAGGTAGTATGCTTGTAAAAGCGTATTATAGCACGAATGTGTTTTCTCATATCGTACAGAATACTCATCACATAGATTCATACCGTGCTTAATCAACCAATAGGCATTGTGGATACTATCCATTGCCCATTTGGTACAGGGATGATTACGAAACGCACCTTTTTCAGTTCGGTAAGGAGTGTTATCAGTCTTGTACAAAGGGCCATAGTTATGACCCCATTTTTCAGATGCCACAATAGAAAGCATTTGGCAGCATTCCAGGGGCATCTTGACAATGTGCTTATCAGGAAGACAGATAGCACTCTCTGCAGGCCAAGGCGAAGTTACAAAGATATTCATCCAAAAGTTGAATCAGGTTCTAGAGCAATATAATACACCAGATCGTGGTTCTTAGAGGTAAAACGTGACAAAAGTTTTTGAGACACAACAACTTCATAAGTTCCAGGGAGAACTTTAATGTTTTCTACTTTAAAGTTAAAGACAAAATTGGTGTCAGTTTCACCAACAACAACAGCAAAGTCATTGGAGGTTTCATTCTTTTTATCACGCACCACCAGTTTTACAACACCCGATTCACCAACAGCAGAAATATCAGGGAGTTGATAAACAGCAGCAGCTTTCAACAGTTTATCAAGTTGTTCGGTACTTACTTCAAAACATACATCTTCACTAGGAAGATTGATTGCTTTATCAGGAGGAGTAATAATAACAGTAGGATCTGCAAAGAAATATTTGGAACGTGACTTTCCTTCTTTAATAACTACATATCCATCATTTTGAAAATCTAGTTCTGGACTTTGATATAAACCAAGACCATTCAAAAACTGATTCAAATCATAGATACCAAAATCCTTAGGAAGATCTTCAGATACAGTTGCTTCTGCAAGAATATTCTTCATCACAGAAATAGTACGAAGTTTACTACCTTGCTTAAAGAGGATAGATTGGTTGATAGAAGAGAAGTTCTTCAGTACAGAAAGAGTTTTATCAGAAAGTTTCATAATCACTTATTTTCAATGAGATTGAGATGGTTGATCAAAAGAATCGTATAATGAAGAACTTTAAACAAGTCAGCGCGAGGAGTGCCTTTAGTATCATAACGATCAATATATTTGGTTACATTGCCAGCACAAAATCCCTCACGACGATTATGTTTAATCTTATCAAGAGTTTGTTCAGTTCCACCACCAGTCCTATCAACATAATGTTGACTATAGGTGCCAGAAATGTACTGCTCAAGTTGCTTGAGAATTTTATCTTCATTATATTTCCAAAAACCATTTTTGTTTGTATCTTCAGGCATTTTAATAGTAAAAGTAGAGGGAGGATTAAGAACAAGGTGATCTTCACCAAATCCACCACGAACTCCAGATCCAGTGAAAACAATTTGATCTGGTGATGCGTGTGGATTTCCTGTCAAACTAATTCCATCTTCTTCCCAAAACTCTTGATTAGGAAGAGGAAGTTCAAAGTCATCGTAGAATTTATTTTTGTTCGTAGCAAACGAACTTTCATAAGTGCTCTCAAAGTTTTCAGACATTTTGTTTCATAGTAAAGAGTAAAAAAGAGGAGGCACATTGACCTCCTCACATTCTATCAAAATGGTGCTTGATCGTCAAGAAGACCAGTTTGCTGAATATTGTCAGTAGGCATCTGGAAATCAGCGTCCACTTTATCATACAGTTCCAGGAAGGACTGCTTGGTCTCATCATCAAAGCGATTCACACATACTTGGATTGCCTTTGCCTTATCTTGAAAGATACTGTAAGCACGGATGATGTGGACCAGACGGCGGGTGCTGATGATTTCCTCAATACCACCATCGTAGAAGGTTTTGCGGATGATGTCTGCCCAATCGACCAGGCGCTTGCAGAAGTCACGGTCTTCCGCACCCAGATCCAGAGCGATGCCTTCCAGAATCTTCTGTTCGGTTGCAGGAGCAGGATAGGACTGCTCAAAGGTCACAGGGAAGCGTTCAAGGAATGCCTCATTGAGAACGTTAGTGCCAATGAATCGACCATCATCAGAACCCTTACCCTTGGTGTTGGCAGTGGCAATCACATTGAAACCAGCGGCAGGTTTCACGAATCGACCAATCTTCTTGAGGAAGACACCCTTACCTTCCAGAACAGATTGCAGGCACAGAATCTTGTTGGAAGCAAGGTCAATCTCATCCAGAAGCAGGATTGCACCACGCTCCAATGCTTCAATCACGGGACCATTATGCCAAGCAGTTTCGCCATTCACCAGACGGAAACCACCGATTAGATCATCCTCGTCAGTCTCAATAGTAATATTGACACGAATCAGTTCACGCTTAAGTTGAGCACAAGCTTGCTCCACAGAGAACGTTTTACCATTACCCGAAAGACCCGTAATGAACGTCGGATAAAAAAGATTGGAAGAAATAATTTTTTTAATATCATTAAAGTTACCAAACTTGACGAAGGTATCATCTTTATCAGGAATAAGGTTTTGATGGACTTCAGGAAGAACAGAAACATTTTGAAACGAACGTTCAATTTCTTGAACTCGTTCTTGAGTTACTTCAAGATTCCAACGACCGCGACCAATTTTAAACTGCTCAAGACGCTTGGTTACAGTCTGGTAAGCAATAGACCTTGAGGCACAGTAACCGCGAACATCAGCAGCAGTAAATTCTGTACCAAACGTGCTCTTGAGATCATTAAGGATTTGATCGTCGGTCATTTGAGTGCGAGGCATAATCAGGTCGTTTGTTTCAACTGAAGTCATTATAGAACAAAAAAAGGGTCACTAGGACCCCTAGTGGTCAGTTGGTCAACTGGTTCTTGAGTTTTTCAATATACTCTTTGCTACCAATATGACCTTTATATCCAGGATAATACTTTTCCACCATAGCACCAATACCCATAGCAGTGATAGCACTATCACATTTTACCCAAACTTCTTTGGTATCATACTTAATAACGTGTTCAAGTGGGAATTTAGATTTCATTTTTCAACTGTAAATGTTTTGTTTTTAACTTTAGTATCAAACTCACCAGTTCTACCTGGTTTCATACTACCAATTTTAACATTCTTTCCTTTACCAGGCCAAGATGTCTTCGAAGTACCTTTAAGAGTTGCTTCCCCACCTTTTTTGCGTTGAAGAAGCACAGAATCTTGGTCATACTTTTTACCAAGTTTTTCAATTGCCTTTTTAAACTTTCTCTTACCTTTTTTGCCAGGAGTGATAATGTGAGATTTTTCGCCCACTTTTTTCTCCTGTGGAGTTCCTGGATTTTCAGTGTATCTGCCAGCAACCTTAGTAGGTCCAGGAAGACCAGCACCTCTTACATCTCTTTCAAGTTGTTTTGAACGTGCTTTATTTTCTGCTTTAGATTTGTCTCCCCTTTGAGCAGACATAATTGCCATTCCACCTTTTTTGGACTTACTCATTACACGAGTGAGAGAAGTTTCACTCAAATCATATTCAACAGATTCACCTCTTGCTTTGCGTTTTGCAAAATCCATATAAGACTCACCTGGTTTTAGTTTTTTACTATAATCAGGTTGTGTTTGAGTCGAAATTGATTGACCACGATCTTCTTTTGAACGAAGTTTCGGGCCTCTCCCTGGCATAAGTTTGTCTTGTTCTGGATCTGGATGCCACCAATCACCAGCTTCAGCAATAAACTCTCTGTAAGTTTTCATATTAGCAGATACTTTTTAGGTATTTATGCGACGAGAGAAATAAACTCACCAAGAACTTTTTTGTTGAGTTTTTTGGTTTTTAGAGACTTCACAAAAGCAGATTTAATTTGAGCTTTAGATGCGTCTTCAGCGACATCAAATTCAGAGTCCTGAGAAAGTGTGGAAGCAGAAAGTCCAAAGTAAGCGTCATATCCAGAATTAATAATTGTAAAACTCCTCAATTTCTTCCAATCATTTTGGATTTTTTCATATTGCTTATCACCAATTTCGTGGTACATACTGATAAAACGATTAGCATTGCGACTTTCAAGAACACGAATACCAATGAAGTTTACCGAAGAAAACTTGTCCTTCAAATTACGAAGAAGAACATCAGTGAATTGATGATATCCATAATCAAACTTGTAGGTAGTTCCAAGTTTACGATCTCGCAAAAAAGTTTTAATAGGATTTATTCCACGAGCACCAATGTAAGGCTCAGATTCCCAATTGCGTTTTACTTCAACGTGATAAGGAAGATAATTTGCCTCACCATCAGTTAGAACAATACATTGAACCTTTTGGAGTTTGTTTTCTTTTTGAAACTTTGGAAGAATTTGATGAAGAGAAATGAGTGCCTCATTCAAGGGAGTTCCAGAAAGACATAGACGAGTAGGATACGTATAAGCAGAGCGGTAGGTATCAGAAAAACAAACAGCAAGACGCCAAACGTTTAGTAGTTGATGCTCCAGTTCTTTACCAGAAACTTTGCTGGTAAGAAGGTTCATCAAAGAAAAAGTTTCATCTACACAAAGAGCACCTTCTTTCTTTTCATAATGAGAAGTACGATCTGCTGCTTTAAAAGTTCCTGAAGTATAGTCATATTCACCACGCCTCCACTCATTCGTAAAAGCATAAACCTCAAAAGGAATTGCAACTTTCTTACAGAACCAAACAAGATTAAAAAGTTGTTTGCAAGTATCCATAAGAACATTTTGCATAGAACCACTCCAGTCCAACACAAACACCAGACCGTGATTTTTTCCATCAGGCACCACGGTTACTTTTTTAAAAAGATCTTCACTATATTTGTATGTGTGAAGACGAGCAGTATCAAGAACACCAGTACGAGCAGTTGATGCACGAGCATATTGATCTGCTGCCTTGCGACACTCAAACTCTTTTACCAGATAATTAACTTCTTTCTGTGCAGACAGTTTGAATTTTTTAAACTCAGTGTCCGCATTTTCAAACAAATTATCAATTGGGAGATGTTTGTAATTATTTTTTAGATTTTCCTCATATGATTTTTGTTGTTGAGCAAAACAAGCATCAATGTCTTCGTGAACATCTACATTCTTACCGATTACAGTATCAAGATTAACTTTGGGAACTTCAATATAAACATTCTCATATCCATCTTGATTCACCAAATCACGAATTTTATCCTCCAGAGAATCAGCAGTGCGAACTTCTGGTTCTTCTTCATCTCCAGCAGATTTGACCTGAGTTTCTTCACCTTGAGCGGTTTGACTATTTCCCTCAGGTTCTTGAGGTTGGGAGTTATTACTATCACCTTCTTCCTCAGAAGAGGAGTCATTAGTTTCCACAATTTCGTTGGCAGGAGATTGAGAATTCTCCTGTTGCTCATGAGAATCAAAGTCAACAACTTTTTGCTGTTGTTCTTTTTCTTTTTTACAGTACTTGTAAAGTTCTTCTGCAGCAATCAAAACATCTGCAAAACTTTCTGCGGATGAAATTAAATCAACAATTTCTTTTTCTTCTGGTTTAAAGTTCAGAGAAATAAAATTACCAACTTTAAAATAAAGGTTGGTGCGATCAGCAAGATTAAAAGTAGAAATATTTTCATCTCCCAACTGAAAGAAGTCCTCATCATTCAGTTCCTTATAACCATTAAAGAAAGTTTTTGCAAGTCCACCATACTTACGCTTCATCAATTTCTCAATCCGTGCATCTTCAACCACATTAATGAACTGTTGAGGAACCTTACACTTCAAACTCCAATCTTCATCAGGAGTAAAGAGAGCATGGCCCACCTCATGTCCCACCAGCAAGTCATATACAGTGTTGCTTGCCTTCTCCCACAGGGGTAGCGTCAGAACCCGAGTATGAACGTTGAAGCAAGCAGTGGAGACCTTCTTGTGCTCCACAACCAAGTCTTCAGTAGCAAGCAGACGAGCAAGTTGGGATTTGATTTCGTGATTGACTGCCATCGGTTTTGTTTCGTATGAACCCATAATACGACGAAAGGTCGCCCTTTGGACGACCCATGTGACGCTTTTTGAACTGGGCGAGTCGTGCTTTTGCTTGCCTCAGTGCTTGCGGTTTAAGTTTTCTTTTCTGGGGTTTCCCAGAGTTGTGTTGCCAGTTGGGAGTGCTCATTGTTCTTTGGTGTATCAAGACACCATACGTGAAAAACCTTTAACTTTCTCAAATCGGAGGACACTTTCAAATCTGTCTTCCAATCCAGTTTTGTGAGAAATAACAAATATATTAGCGTCTTTTATAACATAACGGATAATCTTAAGAAACTCTTCGGTTCCAAATCCATCAAGCGAAGAATCAAACACCTCATCCATAATCAGAAGATTTGTATTTACTGAATTCTTCATTCTCGCAACTTCTCTCCAAGTAAAGAGTAGTGCGAGATCGATTCTCATCTTTTCCCCTTCACTAAAAGAAGCATAGGAGAAATCTTCGTGAATGGGTGACTGGACGGTTTCGTTAAACTCCTCATCAAGCGTGAAGTTAATATAGAAATCCATCATCTGAAGATAACGGTTAACTTGCTGATTTATCAGCGGTAGATACTTCTTAATAATTTTGGATTTTACTCCGCCGTCTTTGAGCAAACTATACGTAAAATCGTAATAGTTAACTGAGTCTTTTTTAGAAACGAGTTCGTCGTATGTAGTTTTTAAGTTGTCTTTGAAGGATTCTAACTTCTCATGTTCAGAATTTCGGTTTGCAAGGTTCTCGGTAAGAACTTGAATTTCATGTTCAAGATCTCTGATTTGTCTCTGACATCCAGAAATCTTGATATTGTTTTGAGAAATGCCATTCGTTAGTTTTGAAATCTCCTTCGATAAAGTATTGAATTGACGCTCTCGCTCTTCTTCCTCTTTAATTGCCTCCTCTAGTTCTTTATAACCAGATTGCAACTCCTTTGCTTTATCTTGAGCGTCCTTAATCCTATTTATTCTGAAGGTCTCTTCAATAGACTGTGTACAAGTGGGGCATACCGTATTTTCTGTAAAAAACTTATGTTCCTTAGTAATTACAGACACTTTCTGAGAAATTTTACCTTTAAGATTTCCCAACTTACGAAGTTTTTCAGCATATCCAGTGACAACATCTTGTTCACGAATAAGTTCGCGGAGAGGTTCTTCTAAAGAAAAATTCTCTTCCATATAATTGCCAATTTCAGAATCTAAATTGGCAATCTTTTCTTTATTGGCATTAATATTGGCATTTCCACGATTTTCTAATTCTTCAATAAAGTTCTTTTGCATTTCAACTTTATCTTTTAAGTTTTCCTTCTTCAATTCTAAGGTTTTAATCTCTTCCTTAGATTGACGAATCTTTTCTTTGATTACAGTATTCATAGAAGAAAAAATTTTAATATCAAGCAAGTCTTCAATCACTTCACGACGATGAGCTGCGGGAAGTTGCATAAAAGGAACAAAAGTACTTGAACCTAGAATTACAATCTGAGTGAAAGACTTATAGTTCATTTTAAGAACATTTTGTTCCAGCCATTTTTGCTGATCCAATGCTGCTGCAGACTGATCTAGTGCAGCACCATTTCTCCAAATTTCAAACACTGCTGGTTTGATTCCACGAATCACTTTCCATTCAGTAGAACCAATAGAAAATTCCACTTCGACTTTACAATCTTTATCATTTGTAGAATTAATAAGTTGTGGTTTATTAATTTTACGAAATGGTTTTCCAAACAAAGAAAAAGTAAGAGCATCCAAAACCGTACTCTTACCGGCACCGTTTGTGCCGATAATTAAATTGGTTTTGTTTTGTGTAAAATCAATTTCAGTGTAGTGATTTCCAGTGCTTAAGAAATTTTTCCACTTAACAGTTTTAAATAAAATCATAATCAGTATCGGGAGGAATTACGATATCATCGGGAGTAATGACTGTATATTGATACCCGTGAAGTTCACAGGTTTTTAGCATTACATCGTCTTCAATTTCAATGACGTGCATTTCTGGATATCCATCTTCTTCTAACATCATAGCATATCTCACCGCATCGTCTTCTTCCTGAAAGAGATACAGTATCTGATCTCCCTCATCATCTGTTACGGAATATGCTCCTTCTTTTTCTTTACCACTAATTGTGATGATAAACATTAAACTAATTCACAAGCTTCTTGATAAATTTCTTGTATCATTTTTTGAACTATTGATTTATCTAGACTAATTTCTGCTTCCTCAATATATCTATTTAAAATAGATAAAGTGTCTTCAGATTCAAATGCTTCAAACTCTTCAGATTCTTGAATAACAAAATTTTCAACAACTTTAAGTTCTGCGATATTTGAAGAGTATAACTTGTCAATAAATTTTTCAAACTTTTTAGTGTCTGATTTTTTACGAACAATTACTCTTACAATTTTATTTTCATACTCACGAGTATCAAAAGTTTGACAATTTGTATCCTCATAATAAATGTTATAAAACAAACGGTATGGATTGTTTACTGGAGTATGAGTGATTGTTTCCGTATCAAAAATATGAAATCCTCTTGTATCATTTACATCATTCCAGAACATTTCATAAGGATTACCCAAATAAAATACTGTTCCATCATCAGATCGAGTATGGTAATGTCCAGAATAAACACGGGTAAACTTGCCAAACAATTTGCTTTCCAAACCGTGTTCCATAACGATTTGTTTATTCACTCTAAAACCTTGAAGTTCAAGGTGTCCCATTGCACATTTACAAGATGTCTTTTGAATGAGTTTTAAACTTTTTTCTTCATTCTCTTGATTAATCCAAGGAATAAAAAGTGTGGGTAATTGACCCAACATCACTTCTGTTGGATCTGAATATACAGTTACATTATCATACTCACGAAGCAATAAATCCACAGCATTTACTTCGTTAGTATTCTTATAATAAGCAGTATGATTACCAACAATTGTATGAACCTTTACTCCCATTTCTTGGAGACGGTCATAATAATTATTTTTTGCCCAGGAAAGAGCAGAGAAATCAATTCCTTTACGACTATCAAAAGTATCGCCCATATCAACGACCGTAGTAATTCCTTCCTCCTCTAAAGTAGGAAAAAATACATCATTATAGAACTTCAGAAAGTAATCGTGAAAGAGTTTAGAATTCTTTCGTGCTCCAAAGTGCTGGTCAGTGATAATAGCGACTTTCATTCAATAGCGAAGTTTGGAATGTACAGCGTCCTTGATGCTATTATAGTCTGAATAATTGCTGCCGTCAATACTGTTGTCATCGAAAACTTCAGAGAACCCAGAACGCTCAAGGATTTTGTTCTTGATTTCTAACTGACGCTTTTCTTTACCAATCCTACGAACAAAGGCATAGTGAATGATTTGAGTAAAGTATGCGAAAGGATTCTGCGACTTCTCAGGATTGAAGTTATGAATATACTGAACGCAATTTTCAATACCATCCGAAATCATATCTTCCTTGAACATATAGTTCACGAAGTTTGGTTTGAAAGATAGATGATTTGCGATCTTTAGGAAACACTCACCAATGTAGCGTGGAATGGGAGGTTTTGTATCCCAAGACTTTCCTCTGTCTTCTTTCGTTGGTTCTCTTCCATACTTTTGAATGAAGGTGATTTCTACATCTTCACGGTACTTAATCAATGCTGCAAGAAACTCTTTATTGTTGACGTAGTGCTCTGACCTTTTTCTTTTGGTCATAACTGCTGTGGTTATCATTAGTTTTTATCATTATTATGTAGAGATTATAACACTTTCAGAAATGCTTGACAAGGTGCTTGAAAGTGTGTACAATAACCTTTGTCAGGGTTGAAAAGATTGGTTTAGCTATTTTTAAAGAGCTTTTCTAATATTTCTTTAGCATCGTGAACATTTGAAATATATCCCATTCTACGATTAATCTTTGATTGATTATTTTTACTTTTGCTAGATTGTCTAGCATAGTTTTGATACATCATAATCATTTCAATATCTGAGGATTCGGAAAGAGTTAATACGTCTTCAAGATTAATAATAAACATATCATCTGTTGTTGTTTTTAACCAAGGTTCTATTTTATATCCAACAACACCAGATCTTCCTTTAATTTCAGAAACTATAATAGGACTAGAAACAATTAACATTGTTCTATCTTCTTCTTCTGAAGCTGCCACCTTTGCAAAGATTTCCTCTCCGCTTTTTAATTTAACTGTTGCATAAAAGTCTTCTTCAATTCCCATTTTTCTTTAGTTGTATAGTGATTATCTCATAGTTGAAGTTCTCTTCATTATAGATTTTAATTCTTTCAATGAGATGATTTAGAGTATAATTCTTTCTTGAGTTATAAGTACAGTCATCAGCGATATCATAAAGTGTTGCTTTTACTTTGTCTTTTCCTTTTCTAAGAACTCGTCCAATACTTTGAAGATTACGGATTCTTGATTTACTTGGAGAGGCAAAGATAACATTATGGAGGTTTTTAATGTTGATACCAGTAGAAAAAGTTCCATAAGAAGCAACAATAACTGCGTTGTTTTCCCTCTCCGTTATCTCCCTTACCAATTCTCTTTCTTCCGCATCTACACCACCATGAACAAAGAATACTTTACGTTCATCTCGCTTCGAACTATTTATCTTTTCGTAGAGTATTGCTCCGTGTGCCTCTACTCTAGAAAAAAGAACAAGAGTATTGCCCTTTAAATCTAGAGTAAGATTTTTAATAAAGTTATTTCTTTGTTCGTGAGAGATTAGATATTGTATCTCATCTTCATATGTTTCAAACTTCTGTGGAGAATGTTTAAGAACAATGCACTGAATATCAAGTTGAGATAAGTGTCCTTGTCTCATCAATTCATCAGTTCTGGTTACTTTGTATGATGGACCAAATAATCCTTCCAGAACCCACTTGTGAGTTTGCGTACCATCTAATGTTCCAGTGAATCCAAAACGATACTTAGCGTGATGAAGTTTAGTCATAATTTCTACAAGAGATTTGCTCTTGAATAAATGTGCTTCATCGCCTATAATGACACCATAATCTTCAAAGAATGAACGTTCTAGTTTATAGACTGATTGCCAAGTTGTAATTGTAACTGGAAACTCATTTGTTTTTTCTCTACCAGAATAAATACGGTGGCAATATGTCTCAGCATCCCAACCATAATCCTGGAAATCCTTATACATCTGCTCTACCAGAGATGTCGTTGGAACGACTAAAAGTATTTTTTCGTTCCTATCTACATAGTATCTCACTAATGAATAAATCATCAGAGATTTGCCTGATGCAGTGGGACTTATCAGTAGCTTTCGATTATGTTTTAGAGCATCGTATACTCCCTCTATTTGATACTGTCGTGGAGAATGAGCACAAATAGAGTGCATATAATCTTTGACACCTTCGTATGAGATTAACTCATTGACCTCAAAAGGTTGTCCATAGAATTTATTTTCTTCAAACTTATAAGAATATCCGTATTGCTCACAAAAATTGACAATCTTATCCAAGAGTCCAACATAAATTTGTTTAGATCTCATATCATACAGGTGAATCTCTCCGTTCCAATTTCTACCACGATATTGTGGCATAAATTTGGCATTAGGAACCTCAAACTTAAAGTGATCTCTAAGTTCATATTCAATATGAGGTTCTGTATTAATTTTTAAAAATACTTCGTTTGATTTAGATATTACGAGGTCTGTTGTATTCACGATGATCCATTCATCTATGAATATTTATTTACCCCAGTCCAGCGTTAAATCTCATAAATTCAATTGCATTTTTAATTTGATACGTTCTATTTTGTATCATTTTCAAAATGCTTTCAATATAAACAAGCATTGTATCATAATAATCTATCTTCAAACAAACAGTAGAAAGTTTTTCATCTGCATCAAGATATTTTTGCATCGTGTCTTTATCCCGAATCTTTTTGGGAAAGGGATTATCAATATAAACTTCTGGATCTGATTTGCCAGAATAGTACTCGTATCTTTCGTGGCGAATATTTCTTTTTTGTTGCTCTGCTTTTTTCCTCAGAAGAAATATTGTATTGTAAAGATCAAAGTATTTTGAATGAAGAACTGGGATGTTTAAAGATTCTGTGTGTAAATTGTCTGGATCTATTTTTGAATCTTTCTCCCACATTTCTTGAACTTTATCAAGATCAATGGTCATAAAGGATTGCCACCTAGGTCAGTTATATTGTAAATAGTATACTTGAAACTTACGTCTGCTGTAAAGTATTGAATGTCTGTTTGAGTTGCATCAAACGTAAGTGTTGCTAATGAGTATGGAAAAAGATCTTTAAATTGAACTTGAAAGTTTGGTACTTGACTACTCGATAGAACCTGCAGAGTTGCATCAGAATAAATGTTTAAACCTTTCTGCACGTAGTTTGCTCCACCATAAGCCTCTGCATTATTAAGGTCTGCAAATTGACTTAACTTTTCCGGATATCCAAGACCACGAATCCAATTTTGAATAGTATTATAATTTTCTAAACTTTCATCAACAAGAAATCTTAAATTTAAATCACCAAAAACAATTTTATCTCCAGGGATATCAATATCTTTTAGATAGGTTGATTGATTTACAATGCCCAAAGTCATTTCTGGTATGTTCGCTTCATTACAGAAGAAAGATACTTTAGGAAACCTTGTTAAGGTAAACTTGAATCCAGTAGGTGATAAAAAATTTCTATTTTCTATCTGCGATGCCTTTGCCATCTTTTTTTAAGTATTTAGATAAAAAAAGAGGGTCCGAAGACCCTCCCGATAAACCTTGTGAAATTAGATCACATTAGGTTCTTAACAGCAACTCTACGATAGTAGCGGTTGGTGTTAACATTAAGTCTTCCAAGACCCTGGGTAGTACCCTCAGCGAATGGGTTTGCAACCATTCCGTAACGGGTCTTAAAGCCGATCTTAGGCTGGAAGCTGTTCTCACCAACGGCACGTACCATTTGGAGAGGAACATATGGGCAATAGAAGAGACCAGCGTCATAAGGTGAAGAACCCTTATAACCAACAACATAGTACTGGTTACCACCGGTAGGAGCTGCGTTACCAGTAGTTAGGTTAGCAGCATATGGGTCAATGTAGACACGGAATTTGCCCATCAGAGTACCAGCAAAAGTATTGCCAGTGTCATCAACATTGAGGTTAGCGTTGAGTGCAGGGGTGTAATCAAGAACACCAGCCATTGTCAGTGCTGAAGCAACGTCAGCAGAGCAAAGGACGATGTTGCCCTTCCCGCGACGAGTTCTCTGAGCAATTGCGTTCGCATCTCTTTCGATTTGGAACAGCAGACCCTTGAACTTCTCAACTGACCAACGACCGTTGGAATCAACGTCAAGGTCAAATACACCAGCGGTTGCAACGTTTTGTGATGCACCCTTCTCAGCGGTCAGATAAATGGTTCTGATAACTTCGCGGTTGATTTCAGCAAGAATCTCAGTTGAGAGAATGTTTGCTAATTCCGCTTCAGCGTTCAGACCGTGAATTGCCTTAAGGTCCTGAGCGAGCTCAAGTGAGTACTCAGCCTTCAGTGCGCGTGACTTAGCAGTAACAGTGACTTTCTCGATTGAGAATGCCATCTGGTTAAATTCATTACCAGAAGTTCCGTCACCAAGTGCTTCGGAATCACCTGTAGTCATACCCTGACCAACGTTATAATCAGTTGCAGCAACTGAAGAAGCGTTTAGGACAGATGGGTTTGTTCCTGACTGTGCAGTTGTACCAATACCTGAACCAGGTTGTGAGAAATCACTACCGATACCGGTATTGAATCCAGAGTCAGTACCCGAGAATGCTGAATCAACTTCGTTGTAGAAGGTTTCAGTTCCGCTTTGAGTGGAGTAACGTGAGCGCATTGCAAAAATGAGTCCAGTAGGACCGCTCATTGGTTGAACACCTGCAACGTCATAGGCGATCAGATTAGGCATTGAACGTCTGATTAGTGAAATCAGAACGGGGTCAAAACCTGCAGTAGGACCACCAGCAGCAGCTGCTCCGCCGAATGCACCCTGAGCACCAGCAGCGTTACCGCTGTTGGTTGGGGATTCCATCAGCATTGACATTGAACCGTTTTCAAATGCTGATTGCTCTCTTAAAAATCTTTCTTGGTTTTCTAACAGGACAGCGGTTACCGCTCTACGATGCGAATCTTTGATTGAATCAAGACCCTCATAGTTGAGGAGAGGTGCCCACTTTTCCTGCAGATGCTCGTTGTTGAACATTTGCGTTTACCTTTGTGAATGTTTGCGTTTGATTAATGTTAAATTCAGTTTCTAGCAACTGCCTTAAGAGTCTGAAGATAAGCAGCCATTGTACCCGAAACAGATTCGGGTGAACTGTCTACTTGCTCTGACAGACTTTCAGGTTTTGCTTTTGGAGATTTCGTGCTAGAGAAATATGAATCTCTAAGCATCTCCAGTTTTTCACGATATTTTGCTTCACTTTCAAACTCAACACTTTCGGCAAGTGAAGCGAGCTTGTCTTTCTGAGTAGCAGCAAGGCCCTCAGAGACTTTTTCAAAGATTCCTTCGGCAACCGACTCTGCGAGACGCTTGTTTAGGGAAACGTTCTTCTCAATTTGCTCGTTGAGTTTTGTTTCCATATCATCAAGTTTTTCTACCATACTATTAAGAACATCATATTTATCTTCAGGGATTGTTACATAATGTGCTTCAAAAAGTTCCTTCATTCCTGAAAGGAATGATTCGGTCATTTCGGTCTTAAGACCATTTTCAATGACGAGTGCATTTTCTTGCATCCACTCGTCAGCAACGTACTCAAGGTAAGCATCAACACGCTCACTGAGAGTAGACTTAATTTCTTCTACTTCTTCAGCAAGTGCTTCTGCATATTGCTCTTCAAGATTTTCTTTGATTTGAGCAACTTTTGAAACTAGAGCAGCTTCAAAGATAGTACGTGCCTTTTCTTGAAACTCTTCGGAGAGTTCTTCGCCAGAAAGAAGAGCATTTACATCCTCTTCAATATCAAAAGACTCTTCCATTTCCTCTTCGTCTTCTTCTTCCTCTTCGTCTTCTTCCTCTTTCTTACCTTCTTTTTCGTGCTTAGCTTCTACGATTTCCTCTTCAGTCTCTTCTTCAGTTTCTTCTTCAATCAGGTCTTCGTCTTCGAGTTCTTCTTCCTCTTTTACACCCTTCATTGCTTCAGCAGGCTTAGCACCCTTGTTTACAACATCCTTAACTTGCTTAAGGGTTGTACCTGGGGTCTTCAACTTTGCTGAATCATCATCTGCACGATAGTTGGTGGGATCTGGTCCACCAAGATCTTCCCATCCTCCAGTTTGTCCTGGTGTTGAACCAGACAGATGTGGCATTGCATCTGCTGCTTTAGCGTTTGCGTTAACAGCAGTTTTGGATTGCTTAGTGCCTACTTCCATTTCTTGTAAATCTCCACGAGACATTTGAACTCTCCGATTTTCCTGTAGTAAATCTATATTTATTTATAAATTAAGAAATTACAATGAGTTTAAAAACTCATTGAATAATGATAACTTGTATTCGTCAAGAACACCTTCATCAACGAGAGTATTTATTCTACGTTTTGTATTCCCTGCAACTTTCTCTCTTAACATTCCACCATCCCATACCCACTCTTTACCTTCCATAATTCCCTCAACAAATGCATCAGGTGCAGATGGGTCAGCAACAATATCAGCAGCGGTTGCAAGCATAAAGTCTTCACCAACCTCAGTAAATCCTTCACGAGTTGGTTTTACTGATCCAATACCACGGGAAGAAACACCAAGAGTTACTCCTTCTTTGAGAAGTGACTCTGCAATCTTACCCATTGGGGTAGAAAGAATTTGTGCTTTACCAATAAAATTATTCCCCTCTCTTTGAAGAGAAACAATTTTATGAGAAACTCTATCAAGGTTTACTGTAGGGCCATCTGGATGACCAAGTTCTCCAAGAGCACGACCCTTGTTTACATATTGTTCAGTATAACGCTTCACTTCTCTTTCCATTACAGGCATACGATACATTCTACCGTTCCTGTTTACAACTTCAGTTTGTAAAAATGGTCCTTGAATATAAAGAGTTTTTTTACCGTTTATACTTTCGGTAATAACTTCTACCGATTCAATTTCTTCTGTGATGAGTTTCATTATGCTTGATTGGTAATTTGTACTTGCTGATAATAAAGTGCTCCTGCTCCTACTCCATAAGCAGAAACTTTATTTGATGCAACAACAGTTGCTTCTGTAGAAGAAAATGCAGTCACAATGCCACTAGAATTATAATCAACAGTCATTCTTGTTTGATAATATCCACCAACGTTCGAAGTTGTATCAACTGAAACTACTCTTTGGTGAGTAAAGTTATAATATGACTGTCCACTTGCAGTAAGAGTTACATAATCACCAACACCAAAAGGAACTTGAGTTCCCTCCGGAACTGTAACAATCGTTGTAGTTCCTGTTCTAACTCCAACAACTCTATTAGATGCTTTTGTCAAAGCAATTGTTGCAGGAGCATTTGCAAGGACATAGTAATCAGCAGCAGTTGCAGAAGGGGTTGCTCCCACAGAAATAAATGCTGCGCCGGTTGCAACAACTCTCAAAGTGTCTGATTGAACAGTAAATGCTGATGATGTGGTAGCAGTTCCTGCACTAAATGCAAATGATGAACCTGCACCAACTGGTCTATGAGTCATTATTTTATTTGATACACTTTTAGTTATTTATAAATTCACAATTATAACATATTTTATACGGATACCACACTCACAATAACTGATGGTATTGCTGGAACCACTCCATTTATGGAACGTGCCTTTAATCGTATATTACTGTCTGTTGCACTTATCATAAGTTCGTAATAATCATTTGCATTTGATTCTACTACGAAGTTCCATGCAGCAACAACTTCAGAAAAAGTTCCCTGAACTGCTAGTTCTGTTGCACTATTTGGAACATCTAATCCATTTTTTCTTAACCATATGTAAATATGAGCACCAGCAGCAGTAGCTTTGTCTATCTGCAAAGAAAACTGAATATTATAAACACCACTATTTGCAATAACAATATGAGAACTATTTGCTATTGATACTTGATTTGAAAGGTCTGTTGTGTTTAGTCTAACTGGTTGGTGAGTATTTACTCCAACCATTGTTTGTATTGTAGTATCAAAGAAGTTACCATAGTATCCAGTAACTATGCCACTTACATTTCCAGAATTTATATTGACAAATTCAGCCTTATTTGAT
>Ga0208975_1000468_pt1 | contig 19534 bp, 33 predicted proteins | sample GreLakmeER78MSRF_FD_187700 | JGI IMG/M metagenome (GOLD analysis project Ga0208975, IMG submission 187700) | Freshwater lentic microbial communities from great Laurentian Lakes, MI, USA - Great Lakes metaG ER78MSRF (SPAdes) | ecosystem: Environmental > Aquatic > Freshwater > Lake | place: Great... | reverse complement strand
CCCGATCTGAGTATAATGCGACCATAGAATAACCCAGACGTAACCGAGGTAGACTTCTAATCTATTAAACGTAAATGGAGTTGAAAATGGGGGTTCGAGTCCCTCCGTCTGGACCAATACACATTACTTTCAATAATATAATGGAAATTAATAACTATGAAAATAAAATCTTTAATTGTAGGATCATTTCTATTACTGAGTAGCCTTTCGTATGCGGCTCCACCAGAAAATGCTGATCCGGCATTGGGACCATTTTTCAAGTCATTAAAAATTCCAGGAACTAATGTATCCTGTTGTGATATGTCAGATTGTCGCCCCGTTGAAATTAGAATCAATAATAACAAACTAGAAATTTTTACTAATTCTAAGACGTTTTCAGATGGAACAAATGAATGGGTGGTTGTTCCAGAAGGTAGAGTATTAAGCCCAAGAGAAAATCCTGTTGGAGAACCAATAGCTTGTTGGAATAAACCAATTGGTGTTATTTGTTTTCTTAATGGATCAGGAGTTTAATCAATTTTATAAAGGAAATATATTATGCCAAATACTCAAATTATTAAATATACACGGCCATAAGGATATTATATTGAAAAATAGTAAATATATTGTATATCTAAATTGTTGTCATTTAGAAAAATGTGATTATTATGATTATAAAGAAGATATGGAAAATAAACTTAGGAAATTTTTAGATAGTAATGATATATTAATTATTATTGATAATACCCAATCAACATCAATTTTAGAGGTATAAATAGGAAATAACTTAGGGTGCCAGAAATAGCTTTATGGGCCACTCTGCAAAAGTGGATTAATGTGGGTGCAAGTCCCATCCCTAAGTCCAATTTTCTATCTATATTTACTGTTCAGTAAATATCTTAGATTTATTCCATTTATAGAAGGTAAGGAAAGATTATATTGAAGTTGTTTCTAGATCAATCAATATAATGGATGACTGATCATCATTCAAACAGAGCATGGGCACACTATAAATCTTGTAGTGAGATACCGCACTGGCCAAGCTATAGATGGGATAAATTTAAGACAATATAGGAATCAATGATATGACAATTTTTAGATTTCTTGTAGTGAATAGAAATAATAATCTTTTGAAAAAATTTACTAATTCAAAAGCAGTAGAATTATTTCTTGGAAATAAGAATGTTAATGACTATATCATCATTAAGAATGACTCTGATGCTGTAAGAGTTGTGAATTTACATGATTTGAATAGTCCAGTTAAAAGTGATTAAAAAAGGGATGGTATACCACTAAAGACGTGGCCTGGACTGTAAATCCAGTGTTCGATTGAACTGATAAGGAGCGTTACCTTGACATCCCACCAAATTTTTCTATTATTGGTTAATATATAAAATATAACCATAACAATCCCGCCGACCCGAGCAAGCGAACGGGCTGGTCTGTTAAACCAAGTTTGCCAGGAGCGTTACCTGGGGTGGGAGCCATTTTCTTCTTGACTTCGATAATCAGATAGAGTAGTATCCACAAACAATGAAGCGCGGGCCTGTAGCTTAATTAGTTAAAGCCGTCACCTCATAAGTGATTTTATGTCAGTGCAAATCCGACCGGGCCTACCAAATTATTATAAAAATTTCTTTGTTTAATATTACGTGTAGTCATTTTTAGTTTATTTTTATTTCCACCTTTATAAGTTTCAGTTTGACTATGACAATTTGGACAAAGTAATCTTAAATTGCTGATAGAATTATTGTCAGAATTACCATCAATATGATCTAATTGTAAAGTAATTGGAGAGTTTAACCAAGTAGATAAATTACATATTACACAAGTATAGCCGAAAGTATTTCGTAAATATTTTTTCAATAATACGGGATTATTAACTTCACCTAACAATATTTTAGGAACAAAAACGTTTTTATATTTATGCGTTGAATTGCATGTTGATGAACAGTATATTTGTCTAGATGAAGATGTAGGCTCACCACATTCTAGACATTTATTTTTAGGTCGTCCATGCCTTCGTTTTCCAATATTATTAGATGAAGCTGAACAAGAACTTGAACAAAATTTAGGATTTTTGGTTTCAACACCACAAGAAAAACAAAACATTACATTATACTCCAACATATAAGGATATATAGTAATGTAAAGTATATTAATGCTCGAATTTATCACATAAAGGAATTACATCATGGCACCAGTAAATCTTCGCAAGGCTTCCGTTATTCAGCGCAACATTCAGGCGCGTATTAAGGAATTACAATCTTCCTTAGAAATCAATACACGCACTATGGATATTTGGAATACTAATCCAAACAAATTCGTGGTGGATAGTAGTGATGCTGCACACAATAATATTGCACAGGTTGTTAAGCTGCGCCGAATTCTGGGTGATATTCGTCATAGTGTTGGTGCCGCAAATCATAATTGTGGAGTTAATGCCTACCTAACTTCCAGAGAATTAATTAAGCATAACGTTAGTATGTTTAATTCTCTGCGGAAAGCTGATATACAACTATCTCCCGAGGAATTGGAAAGTAAAATTCAGTATATCAAAAAGTCTGATACTACTGATACTTCCTCATATGGTCGAGGTGCCTATGGTCGGAATTCCTCTGCTTCTTCTGTGGAAGTAAATATTTTCAATAAGGAAGATATTGAAAACATGGAAAACATGTATAATAGTTCCAAAGCCGATCTTGTCGTAATTGAGGATGAATTACTTCGCATCAATATGAATAGTAATATTACTATTTCCGAAGTAGATTATTCCTTTCTAAAAGAATTACATCTGGTATGACCGTATACTGGATGTGATACTACTATTATGGTTATGGTAGAGGTATAATTTAAAATAACAAACGACCGGGGCATTTAGCCAAATATATCTTGATCTTTTCTTTAAATTATTCTAATTAATTAGAATTTGTATTTTGATGAAAAGTTATGATTTCTTGTTGGTTGTATTTTGTTCGTTGTTCTTTGTTCTTTGTTCAAAATTATATTTTATCGTGCCATAATAGTAGTAGACTACCATTTATTATATTTAATAGAGGAAATATATTATGAAAATTTGGGACAAAGAGCAAAAAGAGCAGGATTAGAACATACTATATCAATAAATGATATTATTATTCCAGACTATTGCCCAGTCTTTGGAATAAAACTAGAAACTGGGGATAGAAAAAATCATAATAACGCACCAAGTATAGACAGAATTGATAATAATAGAGGTTACGTTAAAGACAATATAATAGTAGTTTCTACTAGAGCAAATATATTAAAAAAGGACGCGTCAATAGACGAAATTATTATGTTAGCCAAATTTTATACTAGATTAAAGGAGATTTGAAATATGAATATTTTCTATTTGGATCATGATCCTTATGCTATTCCTCCAATGATGGTTGATCGCCATATAATAAAAATGATTCTAGAGTCAGCCCAGATGCTATCAACGGCCCATAGAATTGTTGATAATGTAGATAATGATGTATTATATAAAGCCACTCACGTAAATCATCCATCAACAAAATGGATTCGTGAAAGTAAGTCTAACTATAATTGGTTATATCATCATTTCTGCTATCTGGGAATGGAGTATAATTTTCGTTATGGTAAAATTCATAAATCTATTTCTAAGCTATCAGATATTCTAAGATATGCACCTAAAAATTTAGTAGATATTGGTCTGACTAAAATACCATGTGCTATGCCCCAGGAATATATTATCTCTGAGGATTCAGTAGTCAATTATAGAAATTATTATATTAAAGGTAAGTCTCATTTACATAAGTGGACAAAACGCACGCCCCCAGAATGGATTTCATCATAATGTATTTTACCAAATTAGAATTTAAAACTTCATTCGTATTATTTGAAATTGAACGAAATATTACTAAATTTAAAAGGCGATTAGCTAAGTTTAAAGAAGGTAATGAATTAATTGAAAATGAAATTACTAAACTTGAATTATTCAAAAGTTTTATTATTGAATCTCAACAGGAGTATATTCAATTAGATTTTGAAACATACTGTAAATTAGTAGATTGAAAGATATAAAATCATAAATAATAACGATAAATTAACGGGGATTTAACATGGTTCCAGCAGGGGGGAAGCATCTTTTAATTGACTATTGGGATATCCGAGAAGAATTATTAGATGATGTGAGTAAGATACAGGAAATTTTAATTGCTGGTGCCGAATTAGGTGGTGCCACGGTTTTATTTTCATATATGCATCCCTTTGGGGAAGATTATGGAGTAAGTGGAGTAATAGTGCTTGCAGAAAGTCATATTTCATGGCATTCTTGGAAAGACGAAAATTTCGTGGCGATTGATATTTTCATGTGTGGAAATTGTGATCCAGAAATTACTGAAAATTATTTTAACAAAATGTTCCAGCCATTACGGAGTGTGAAACATTTAAGAATGAGAGGGAACTAAAATTATGGAAAATAAGTATTGGGGTTATCATGGAATTTTTGATTGCTATAAAGGTGACATTTCAAAGGTTACATCCCCAAAAAATATTAAGGATTTTATCATTGATTTAGTTAAAACTATTGATATGGTTGCGTATGGTGAACCAATTATTGAGCATTTTGCGCTTCATGATCCTGAGAAGGCCGGATGGTCATTGGTTCAATTGATTGAAACTTCCTCAATTACTGCACATTTTCTAGATAAGACTGGTGATTTTTATATGGATGTATTCTCATGTAAACCATATGATATTCAATTAGTGAAAAATTGTATTCAGGAATATTTCAATCCAGAAAATATTGGAACAATTACATTAGCTAGACAGGCTAATCCTATTAATCAAACTAATTCGTAAATATATTATGGAAAATAGTAGACAAATTATACTTGATAAATTTAATGAAAACGAAAAGGCCATTACAAATAGTATTAAAGAATTATCTTCATTACGAGATGAACTTCATAGTTTAAGAATAGCTTATGGTAAGTCTAATGAAACAAAATATTTCCACAATGAACTTATTCTTATTAGTAAATAATTACGAGTAAGAATACTTAACGTGCTATATAAAAATAGTGCCTTGATATGAACAGGGCTTCATGTTAAACTATCGGCGGGCTTATGTCCCGCCTTTTTTATTTATAAGGAGAAGTATTTTGAAAAAGTTTGGAGCAATTACTTTGCTCATTATAGGGATGTTAACATTCAATAATGGACAAGTGTATGCTACATCAACTAATTCTGGTGATAGTAATAAATTAAATATCGTAAAAACATATAATGCCAAGGTATCTTGGTATAAACATGGAACAAAAACCGCCAATGGTGAAAAATTCAATCCTAACAATCTGACTGTAGCCCACAAGAATCTACCCTTCGGAACCCTGGTTAGATTTACCCATCCTGACACACAGAAGACCGTCATAGCCCGTGTAAATGATCGAGGACCCTACACCAAGGGTAGAGAGTTTGACGTGTCTCTGCGCTGTGCTGTATACCTTGGCATTAAATATGTTGGGGTGACTAAATTGAAGGTTGAAATTCTGAAATCCTAATAGGAGATATATTATGAGTGAAATTTATACAAATGGGTTTAATGTCCATGATCATCTAAAAAATAATACATTAGAAGAATTGCAGGAAATTTCTATGAAAGACAGATTGAATTTTTCTGTATGTCTATTCAATCTGGACTATGATAATAATATCGGTAACTGCATTCGCACCGCTCATATTATGGGAGCGAAGAATGTTTATATTTTTGGTAAGCATCGGTTTGATTCTAGGTCTACTGTTGGCTGTAAGAATTATACTAATATTATTCGCCATACAATTCCAATTGATTTATCTGAAAATGATTTACGAAAAGAATTTAACCGAATGATGGTTGCTAATAATATGGTCCCATTATTCATTGAGAAGAACCAGAATTCTATTTCTATTGATGAATTGCCAAACTGGATGGATAATGATAATTTTGACTATTGGTATCATTATTGGGATAGATCACCAAATTTTACTCTAGTATTTGGGAATGAGAATAAAGGTATCCCTGATAGTATCGGTAATAATTGCAATAGATTTCATATTCCACAATTAGGTGTAATTCGATCATTAAATGTTGCTTCTGCTGCGGCTATTGCAATGTATGAAATGAATAAATACTGTAGTCAACATCAATAATAAGGATTAAATAATGCATATTTTAATTTACACTAAATCTGATTGTCCGTATTGTGTGAAAACAAAGCAATTTCTACGAGACAAAAATTTAAATTATAATGAGAAAGTTATTGGTGTAGATATCACATCAGAAAAGTTTACTAGAACAATTCAAGCAACAGTTCCAGCTATTTTTATTGATGATAATTTCATTGGTGGATATGATCAATTAATGATGCTCAATACAGTGGCGCCAGAAATATTAAATGGATAATAAAATCATTGACTACTCCTTATTAAAGGGATATGCATTAGCTATCTTTTATAAGAAAGATGGGTCATATCGTAGAGTAGTTTGCACCACTAATCTAAAATTAATCCCAAAGGATAAATGGCCAAAAACCAATATCCCCTGGGATGATAATGTTAGAATTTTTGATTTAGATGAAAATAAATGGAAGTCTTTTAAGAAAATTAATTTTATTGGTTTAGTTGAATTACAGAAACGATAGAATATTACACTTTCTCAAAATGATATCCCCAGAATATTTTCATTAATATTCTTTTCCATCTAGCTATATCATATCTCACAGTATAGAAAAATGTCTCATATTCACCCAAGGGATAAATTTTCCATTTAATGGATTCCTGATCGCGTGTAGTGTATAGTAATATATTTTTTGGTAAATCTAATTCATAAATATCTTCCATACTCATATCCGTGATTTCATTATTTGCACTATTTTTATTATTACTACTCATTATCATTAACCTTTTTCTTTTCAATTATATTAGATTTTACTATTCTACAAAAAATCCATTCATTATAATAATCATCTTTTTCTAGGACTTTTCTAGAAAACTGTTCCCTGGCTTCATGATAAGTGGCCAGGGATTTTTTATGACATAAATGTAGAATTTGTCTACTAAAATTTTCCTTACCATATTCCTTAACGTCTAATAATAAAGATTTGGATGATCCATAATATTTCTTCCAATCACTTTCTTTTTTCACCGTCTTCTTTAATTTTCTCGTTCCCTGCTTAACCCTGAGAATATTAACAAAGGTTTTCTTACCAATATATTTTTTATTATTGATAGTATTAGTGATGATATAAACAAAACATAGACTATTCTTTATATCATCACTTGTAAAATTTTTATTTTTATACGTCCAGGGATTGTCATAGTCCATAATTAATTATTCGTCTAAATCTTCGTCATCGTCATCATCATAAAAATCTTCGTCTAAATCTTCACCACAATATGGACAATAATTTATTGAATCACCATCATTCCCTTCTTCATTAAGCACAACACTAAATTCAGCATAACAATGATTACATGCAATATTCATAACTTCTCCTATTAAACTTTAAATACTAAAAAATCTTTTTCTAACTTTCTTGATTCTACTGTATCATATTTAGATAGTAGATTTCGCATTACCCATTCCCATTGATTTGAAATTTTCGTAATGTTGTATCTAGTATCTGTATATGTCTTAACATAATTTAAATAATTTTCTAATTTTTTCTCTTTGATTTGCATAATTGCTGAATGTAATGTCTGTAGAAAAATATTCGCATGATTGCTATGGTCACTGTCCCCCTGATACATGAGATTAAGCCCACCAGACGTGTCAGGAAGGGCCGCAAAGTTTGGATGGACACAAAGTAGCCCAGCACTCATAGCCTCGATCAGCGCCCTACAGGAAGTCTCCTGCCATATACAAGGATAGGCGAAGATATCTGATTCTGATAAATATTCTCTAACCGTATCATATGGAGCAAACCCATGATAGGTAATATCTTTATGTTCATTACATTTATCATAAATGGCCTTAAAATGGTTATCAGATTCTTCCCAACCATAAATTTTAAAACTAGAAAATACATTCAAATGAATATCATCAAAATGTTCTGCTAATTTTTCAAATACTGGAACTAAAATACCTAATCCCCTCTGGGGTGTTGATGTGTAAATAATATTTACTTTCTTTTTCATATGTAATGATTTGTCTAATGGAGTAATACCATTCTCAATTACAATATCATTATCACTATATGGAATTCCTAATTTCTCCCGAAACATATTATATTGCCAATTACTGACATATACAATTTTATGAAATTTACTTCTGAAATTATGGTCCTTTAGTTTATTACATTCTGGGTCTTCTGGTAAATCATGAACCCAATAAATTCTAATTTTAGATTCGTCTAATTCTCTGACCCTGGAACAAATAATTTGAAATTCAGATTGTAAATCCTGGGGCAGTAGCCTAGCTAGGTGGCGCTTGGCGAGTTCAGTGCCGCCATTAGCATTGATGGAAATTTCATTTTCTTCAAACATAAGTGTCTAATACCTTTTCATAACTTAAAATTGGAATATCGCATTTTTTAAGGAAATTAATTCCTTCCAGGGAGCGGTATACATGCTTGTATATAACTTTACTTGCTCCTGCTTGGTATATAGCCTTAGCACATTCAATACAGGGGGAATGTGTGGTGAATAATACCGAATTCTTTGAACTGTCATTTGATTGTGCTAATTTCATGAGACAATTCATTTCCGCATGTATGACTTCCGGTTTAGTAACTAATTTGCCGCCAATTAATTCCTCACATGCATTATCCCAGCCACTTACAGTGCCATTATATCCAATACTAAGAATTCTATCATTATTTACTGCTATACAACCAACTTTTAATTTAATAGCCGAAGAAAGTTTTGATGTTTCCTCGGCTATATTCATAAAATAATTAATAAATTTTAATTTCATTATGATAAATCGTCCTTGTCTCTAATACCTTTATATGATGGATGGCGAGGTAAATCCTTCATTCCTACTGGAAAATATCTATATTTGATAATTAAACCTGATACTTTATCTCTATTTTCCCAGAACCATTTTCTATCATCATCATTAAATCCAGTCCCTAGACCAAATTCTAGGCCATTATGAATATCTCTTACATGTAGAACTCCCATAGTATCCATTGGCACTAGGTCTGCCTGCGCGGATGATCTAGCTGTTCTACCTAATTCATTAGTAAACGATGGATTATCATTATGATATTTACATTCCATGGATAGAATTACTGCCTCAGAATCTACAAACCGTTTCAGTTTACCCAATCCACCTTCCTTAGCTGTAGATCGGCCATATTTGTAGTGTGATTGTGGACTTCTTACCATTACACCTTCATAGCCTAATTCAGTATAATAAACTTCAAGAGCATTTAGTTCGTCTATTGAATGAATTACTTTATTGGGAAGAATTGATACATTTGTTTTAATTTTTAGATTATCGTCATTATTAATAAAATACATTCTATCTAAAAATTTATAATCTGGCAATTTAAAATTATCGAAAATATAAAATGTAGTATATTCTTCACCATCAAAAGACATTACATTTGATGTAGTTTTATTAAAGACATTAGGATCGGTTAGATTTCCAGTAATTAATTCTCCATCATATCCAATCAATTCTTTAAAATTAAATTTTTGTTGAACCATTCTATTCCGAATGGGTTTTAATGAACGAGATAATACTCCATCTTCAGTAATTGCCGCACGAATACCATCAATCTTTGGACTTACATATAGAAAACCATCTCTTTCTAGCAATTTTTCAAAAATTTCCAAATCACCACTATATGCAAGCATAGGTTTAAATGTTTTCATTATTTAATCTCCAAAATTTAAATTAACCAATCTAAGATTATTGGGCCATTATAATCATTTTCAAAAATATACCAAAAATACTCACTATTATCAAAATTTATATTATCCATCCCATCTAACTCCCATTTAGGTCTATTTGGGATTACTAAAATTTGTTTTAATTTTTTTAAATTATTAAACCAAATAGTTCGTTTTTGTGTGCCTATCCAAGAAGATTTCTGTAAAATGATAACTCTATCTGAATATAATAATCCTTTTTCTACAAAATGACAAGCAAGACTAAAAGGAGGATTTGTTATAATAGAATCATATTTTTCTCGTATTTCTTCCAGTAAAAAATCTCCAATTATACAATTGTTTTTACCTAAAATATTCAAAATCCCATTATTATTCCAATTATCGTATTCTTCAACTCTAATGTCAATTATTTTATGATTGTTGATATTAGATTTATTTTCTATAATATATTTAATCATTCTGCCGTCACCCGCTGATGGGTCCAATATTCTTCCTGAAAAATATTCCGGGTAATTATCTATTAATTTTTTATAAACATATATTGGACTTCTAAATACTTCATATTGTTTATGTTCTAATTTTAAATTAGATTTGATTGTTCTTTTATCTATTTTCATTATTATATTCTCATTTAGTATTTCCATACATCTCCCCATGATCCTTCCAGGGCACCTTTAGAATAATCTGTGTTGTTGCTTTCAAAAAAGTTACCGTGGGTTTTAACGTTAATCATATACTCTACCCAGGGTAGTGGATTTTTCTTAATTTTGAATATTCCTTTTAGTCCTAGTGAGATTAATCGTCTATCACAGATATAACGAATATATTGTTTAACTTCATCTGCGGTTAAATTTTTCATTGGTCCCATTTTGAATGCAAGATCAATGAAGTTATCTTCTAATTCAACAATTTTAGTTGCCATACTATAAATTTCAGATTTCAGTTTATCTTTCCAAATATGTCTATTTTCCTCAATGTATGCACGAAACAATTTAATCATATTATCACAATGATGAGATTCGTCAACAATGCTCCATACGATAATTTGTCCCATTCCCTTCATCATACCATTACGTTGAAAATTAAGCAACATAACAAAACTACTGAATAACTGAACACCTTCGGTAAATGCTGAAAATGCTGCAATTTGTTGTGCCAATGAATTTTCATCAGATGATGCAATATTTTCAAAGAAATCATGTTTATCGGCCATTTCTTTATATTGATCAAATTCTTGGTATGTTGTTTCTGGCATACCAAGACTTTCAATTAGATGTGAATATCCTGCAATGTGAATGGATTCTCTATTGGCAAATGACAATAACATCATTCTAACTTCTGGTTGGGGAAAATACGGAAGATATTTTGTTACATATCCCTCTGAAACGTCACAATTTCCAGAAATTAAACTATATCCGTTTGATCTAACTAAAATCATTCCTGATGGGACAGTTACACAATGAACCATTCCATCATATTGTTCTTCAGTTTTATTAACATGTTGACAATCTTGATATCCTAATTTACCTATAGTAACTTTATAAATATCTTTATATCTTTCTTCTCTATCATCTTTTTTTATTTTTATAGAAGCTCCATATCCACCTAAACATGCAACTGAATACACTTTATTTGCTGCGTCAATATTAGTATTATAATAATATCTATTTTCATGTTTATCAGTATGTCCATCCCAAAACACTACTTCTTCACAAAAATCCTGACACCAAGTATAATTTAGATTTTCTAAATCTATCCAAGAAAATTCTTTGCACATTTTAATATCTGATTTAACATAAAAAGTTGTCATAGGTCCAGTTAACCTATCTTCAATATATTCATTGTATTTTAAATTAGATTCATCTAATAATTGTCTAAATCTATTAATTTTTCTTTCTTTTGAGAATGTAAATCTATGTGGGATATAACCTAAATTGCTACCATTCACGTCTTTATGTAAATTTCCATCAGCTTGAAACGCTATCCAAATTCGTTCTAATGGGGTAAGAATTTTATGATCCCCAATAATTTTACCTGCCGTTTTTAATTGTTTTCTTTGATATAATTTAATATTTTTTGCAGTTTCTTTTTTTAATATATTTTTATATGAATAAACCACATTATGACCAGGAGTAATTAAATGATTTACATCCACTTTATCCGCAGAAAATCGAATCATTCCTCCATTATATTGTTTATTAATAATATTTAAAGGAAATACAAATTCAATATTTCCATCAATAGTGTATTGTGCCACTTTATCAGAATATGTTATTTCTGAAAAATTTTTCCACCCTTTAGATGTTAAAATTTCTGTATCAGACGAAAAACAATCCCCTTGCGTAAAGAACCGAAAGATTTGTGTTAAAAAATATCTTTCATTATCATTTAATTTATTATTCCAATCTTTAACATCGTCAATCATAGAAACTTCCGTATGAAGCCAATGTGATTGTTCTGATTCTAGAAACGCATCATACGCCCATGGGTATGAAAATGGTTTAAAATAATTTCTTTTATCTGTTAGTTTAATTTTACTCATATCAATTAGCCCTCACATTGGATGCATTCGTTTTCATCATTATTCATTTGTAATTCTGGAATTTCTTCAATTACATTTCTCTCGATTTGTTCAGATAGATTATCTGCTCTTTTTAATTTTTCACTTCTACAATAATACAATGATTTGATACCAAATTTCCAGGCCAGAAAATGTGTATTATGTAATTTTTGTATTTTTACATTTGGTGGTAGAAATATATTAATAGATTGTCCCTGATCAATATATTTTTGTCTCATTGCTGCTAATAGAATAATCCAATTCTGATCAAGTTCCATGGCAGTTTTAAATACATTTTTCTGATGTTTAGTCAGAAAACTTAGATGTTGAACTGATCCATTATTAGATGCAATATTTCTCCACATATCCTCAATATCTAAATTCAATTCCGCACATTTTTTCACTAGAATTTTATTTAGAAATTTATTTTTATTTAATCCCGCACCAGATAAAGTATCTTGTCTGTATGCATTAGCTGAAAATGGTTCGATAGATGGTGAGGTATTACCCATAATAATAGATGTAGATGCATTAGGAGCAACACTCATTACATGTGATAATCTATTACCTGTTCCCTCTGCATCTGGGGCTTCGCCGCGTTCCTTACCTAATCTTTTATTAGCAACATCACATTGTTCCCTAATATGTTTGAACATTAGATTATTAATATTAATCGCTGCTAGACTTTCAAATGCAATATTATTTTTCTGAAGATATGCATGAAATCCTAATGCACCTAAACCAACTGATCTTTCTCTAGTAGCAGAATAAATTGCTCTAGAAATTGCCTGTGGTGCATCATCAATGAATGTCTGTAATACGTTATCTAACATTTCCATAATATCAGAAATGAATAATTCATTATCTTTCCATTCATCAAAATATTCTAATCCTACTGATGATAGGCAACATACTGCTGTTCTATCTTTATTAGTGGGCAATTCTATTTCGCTACAAAGATTCGACTGTTGAATTTTCAATCCTCTATCTTTTAACCAATATGGTAAACCTTTATTAGCAGTATCAATAAAATGAAGATATGGTTCGCCAGTATCAATTCTAGTAGTCATAATTTTCTGCCATAATTGTCTAGCAGAAATAGTATTTTTTACTTTTCCATTAGGGTCCCTCAATTGCCAGGAATCATCATAATTTTCATATTTCATGCAATTTTCAATAATTTTCATAAAATCATCAGTAATATTAATGCCATGATGAATATTTGGTGCCCGCATTCGGGGATCGCCTGTTGCTTTACGCATATCAATAAACATTTCGATATCAGGATGATCAATATTTAAATATGTTGCGAATGAACCACGTCTACTTGTGCCTTGTTTATATGCTAATGTTGCAGCATCATAAATTTTAAGATGTGGCATAATACCTACAGATAATTCATCTGCTGATCTAATATCAAAACCAATTCCAACACCACCACCAAGCATTGATAACCAATTAGTTTCTGATAATGTATCTACTAACCCTTCCTTACTGTCGTGCAAATAGGGCAGATAGCAGGAAATAGGAAGTCCATTTTTAGTTCTTCCATATGATAACACTGGTGTTGCGTATGATAACCAATGTTTAGAACTATAATCATATAATCTTTGTGCGTGTTCTGGATTTGAACTGAATTTCTGTGAAACGTATGCAAATCGTTCCTGGGGTGATGTTTCCTCGGGTCGCATATATGATTCTTTAAGTCTAGTAATACCTAATTCATCAAATAAATTATCACGAGTTTTATCAATTTTAATCATCTATTTTCCTATTACTATTTTTATGGTAGAGTATCTATTATTACTGAATAAAGGAAAAATGTTTCTTTATTTCTTTTTTCATTAAATCAGAAATAATTCTATGTTCTTTCTGGGAAGCCATTTCACTACGAATATCAGTATAATGAATAAACGATCTCAATGTTCCACTAAAATACATTCTAGTCATTAGATTACCTTCTGGTAATACACTTCTAGCATTTTCTTTTGCAATACCCAATTCAATTGCTCTATTATATTTTGATTCAGCAAATTCAATTACTTCTACTTGAATTTTATACCATTCCTCATTAATAGGATCGTTATCATCAACAATTTCAATTGAATTTTGTCTATTTTTATTATCTTGTAATCTTGCCTCTCTGGAAACAAATCCTAATTCTTTTGTTGGATCAGAATATCTTCCGCTAAACTCTTGAATCGAAAAAGATTTATGTCGGATAATTTGTCTTCCGATATCTCTTGTTGTATTAATTTCAAAACATAATGATACAATCTCAAATACTGACCAATGTTTATTTTTGATACAATAATTTAACAATTTTCCGCTAGTTAATGTATTCATTTGGTTTGATGGATTCGATACTCTAGCAGTATATGCCAGAAATTCCTCTGGTGTCAATCGACAATTTGTTAGAGGATTGATTTTTAATGGTTCTGTCATTGCGATCAGTTCTACTGATGCATAATCCCTATAATCTTTATATTTTTTATTTTTATCAATCATTATTTTCTGGTTTCTCCCATGCCCAATTTACAACAACCCAATCATCTATACACATATCTTCTGTGATCCATTCATGATCGGGACCAAATTCTTCTATCATCCTTTTACGCCACCATGGCCAATATGTTTTCAATATTTCTTCTCTGGTGATTTCTAAGGGACGTTCTTCACCTAATTCATTATATAAGTATATCATTTAACATTTTCTCCAATATTTCAATCTAAGTAATCCATCTAATGAAGAATGAATATTATTCTTAATAATTATTTTAATTTCATTCTCATTCATGCCTGACATCACCATATCATTTATGTCTTTATGGTGTAGATTATCCGGCCAGATTACCACTTTTACACCACGTTTTATACAATTTTCTATTTTATGGACAATCTCTTTATTGCGGGGTTCATTATCGTATATTACAATTCCATTAGTATATAAATTTGGAAGTATATTGTCATTGAATACAAAATCCGATCCACCCATTGCAATAGAATTATTTATAAACATAGAGTCAAATGGACCCTCGGTTATATAATATTCTTTATTGAAATTAATTGTATCAAGACCAAATATTTTAGGATAATCTTCATTGATTACTATCGAAAAATATTTTGGTTCTATCTTAGGATTAAATGCTCTACCCTGAACAACAAACACTTCTTTCTTTTTATTGAAGAATGGAATTACCAATCTCGGTTCATCACTATTAAGACTAAATTTATCTGGAAGTAGAGTATTAATCCATTCTCTAAATTTAGGAGCATAATATAACTTATGGTGATATTGTGTAGGAATTTTCCTATTCTCTACATACAATTTAGCTGAATGGGTATGTTTTAATTGTGAGATTTTCTTTAAACCATTCATGATGATATTCACACCAATAAATTTTGGTTTGCTCATCACCACATCTGGAAGTTTAGTATTATTTCTATGAACTTCTGTTGTAATTTCTAGAAATAATTCCTGACAATACTCATCATAGAGTGTAGTATTATATTGTTTTAGGAAATTCTTAAAGGACATACTTGCACTACAGTTATGACAATAGAGAAAATATGAACTACCTTTCTCAAAGAAATAACATCTAGCCTTTAATTTATTAGTTGAACTATCTCCACATATTGGACATGAACAATTAGCTAGATTATTAGATTTCCATCTAAAATTTCTTAATGCCGAACTATTTAAATTTACATATTTTTTATCTAACCATATACTCATACTCTCTCCCAATTGAACTATAAGGAGAGAGTATTATATCGTATGTCGGTTAATCTGTCAACAACTATAGTTTTAGGATAAACTTGTATACTAGAGGCATAATGAACATTAATACAGCTAGAATACCTGTGGCATACCATTTAAATTGTTCTAAGCTAGTTACTCTTTTTGCAATTTCTTTAACATTTTCATTGTCATGGATTTCTGATTTTTCCTGATTTACTAATTTAAAATCATGCATAACAATAGTTTCTTTTAGTGATGCCAATACTAAAGAAAGTCTATCCATAGTATTTTCTAATCTAGTGAAAAATCCTACCAATTGTGCCTGCTCCTTTTCAATGATAGCTAGGCGGGTATTTAAATTATTAGGAATTTCCGTTTCCATTATTTTTTATCCCCTATTAGAACATCTATTTGTTTCGTTTTCATAAATGATCCATTACTTGATCCAAAATAATAACTAAAAATAACCCCTATAATAGCATCCAAAGTCCCTAACGTTCTCATAATAATTTCCCGCATCTCAGCAGGTAGTGTTTGTCCTGATACTACTAACCATATTTGGATAAAGGCATATACTATTAATATAAAATATGCTAAATATTTATTAGTATTATCCTGAGTATTTATTTCTCTGCTTCTAGCATTACTTCTATCATTAGTATCTAGAGAAATAACATCAATTTCCAATTGTTTCATTTGCAATTTGAAATTAGTTTCTAATTCTTTTAGTTTTAATAAAGTTTCTGGATTAGCCTTAGCTATTTCTTCATATACTTTGTCTTCGGGAGTATCTTCACTTAATCCTAATACTCCGGCTAATGATCTGACAGCCATTCCAGCTAGTGGGCCACCTAATGCCGTAGCGATAGTTGGAGCTACCGTTCCTAATATATTTTTAGCCGCTCGTAGTAATTCGTCCATCTTCCTTATCCTTATCCTTTTTCTTTATTTTCCTATTTTTTATACGAGATAATAAAGAAACAGATAGAAGCATATCTTTTCCTGCTATAGCAGGACCAGTAACATTTACAGGAACTTCGGATTCTTGAACTAATAAAGATGTTTTAGTATGTAGAGGTAAATTTTTATTCATGAACATTTCTGAATTATTTTTCTCTAGAGATTTTTTAATTTTTAATACAATCATGTCAAATTGAGTAAAATACTTTAAATGATTTCTATCCATATGTTTTCTAGAAATTAAGATATTTCCATTTTCATCAATAATTTTGCATTGATACGCTGGCCAATCTTTAAATGGGACTAATAATCTACTTAATAATTCATATGAATAGACATTATTTAAATCTATTCTATCATTATAAAGTGGATTTTTAATGATTCCATTTACTCTTAATGTATTTTCTACTGATCTACTATTATTCATCTTTTAATCGTCCTAAGAATCCTAATTACTCCTTCATCCATTTCTATATCGTTAATATAAATATTATTATTATTATTTATATTAATTATAACTTCCGGTAGTGTGTTTAACATCACTAAAAATGGTTTTAGGATTGTATGGTATTTATCTAATTTTAGAAACAATATTCTATTGAGTGCCGTTTTATTGAATACGTTATACAACACAGTTAAATGATTTAATATTAATCTGTATTGCAATTCTTCAGTTCTTAAATATTTATTAAAAATTCGTTTAATATAAATTATTCGCTCTAAATCTTCATAGAACTCTTTAGTTCCCATAGAATTAATATTTTCATAATTTCTTGCTGCATATAATAGATAATTATCATTGGTTAATATTTCATTGTGTAAATTATTATTCATAATTATCTCTATTAAAATGCGGTTAGAGAAATTCTTCGTAATGTATTATTTGCTGTTGATAAGTAAAGATAATTAGCATCATAAAACATTTTACCTTTAGTAATAGTAATACTACTATTGCTTGGTGTAGTATTATTTGTAATGATAAAATTATTAACTGTCAATATATCTACATTACTAAAAAAATTATTGACGGTCACTTTTTTTGTGACCGCCAAAGTATCAGGATTAGTAACCATTACTAAATAATCAGAATTTAATACTGAATTTGCTGTAGATAATTCCGTAATTTTTGGCATACTATATCCTTATGATTAATTATTAGGTATCAGGATATATAGTATCGTCAGAACCATCACTAGCAATTGTTCCCATGGCAACTAATACTTCTGTTTGAACACGTCCAGCCCTATTACCCGTTCCAACACTACGTAAAACCCAGCCAGAATGCGCTACGCCGGTATTTTTACCCCCACCAACAGCAACAGCCCCGGTAGCCTGAACGCCTTGTAGGGCATGTCCAGTTTGTGTTAAACCCTTGGTTAATGTAATACGATCGCCAGATTTAGTTTCGGTTAAAGCCACAACAGTTGAATTAGCAAATTGGATATAATAGTAATTCCCACTTGTTAATCCTGAAATTGCAGTATTAGTAGCACTACATTCATATTTAACTCTATCATCCGCAGCGAAGAATGCAGCAGAAGAAATGGTAATTACGCTATTTGCACCACCATTTAGACCGGCTGTTACTGCGGAATTACTATTAAATGTAGTATTTGCTGGTGCGGCAATGGAAACTGATGGCGGTAATTTATAAGCACTTCCAGCAGTAGATACATTTAATGCACTAATTTTACCAATTGAATTCGCAGTAGCATTGGCAACGGCAGATGTTCCGCCATTAACAGCAGTTAAAGTAACAACTGCATTTGCTGTATATCCACTACCAGTAGTAATTACAATTCCTTGAATTACTCCGCCAGAATCAATTCCTACTTCTGTAGTGTCAACGGCAAATTGTCCAACTGATTTACCAGTTACGATCCCGCTCACGCTTACATTACCATATAATGCAGTCCTATTTGCGGCATTTGCAGTTACACCAAATTGTGCTGGTGCATAAAATACTGAGTTTGCAGCATTATCTGTTTTATTCCATTGAGGCATCTTATTTTCTCCTAGCTACGGCTAAAAATTGTTTAAATGATGATCGCATTAATTTTGCGGCCTGTGCTTTTTCAAATGCACTTAACCCATTATAATATCTTAATGCTAATTTTGCTAATGACGGAGAAATATTCATAGTAGTTTTATCCTCAAAATTAAATGGCACTTCAACATCATTTTGAGCTGCTCTTTGTAATGATTTAACTATTCTAACACTAGATGCGATTTTGCCTGTATGTGTGGCATTACCTTCGGATTCACTTAATGCATCAAAATCAATTTCTTCTTCCTCGTTAACTGTAGGGGAAATTTCTTTCATTCTATTCTTAATTCGATCAACTGCACTTTCTTTTTCTTTTTTAAGTGGTTCTGCAACAGCCGGAGTATTACCTTTAACTAAATCAAGAGAAATACTATTTAAATCA
>Ga0208975_1000467_pt1 | contig 19607 bp, 12 predicted proteins | sample GreLakmeER78MSRF_FD_187700 | JGI IMG/M metagenome (GOLD analysis project Ga0208975, IMG submission 187700) | Freshwater lentic microbial communities from great Laurentian Lakes, MI, USA - Great Lakes metaG ER78MSRF (SPAdes) | ecosystem: Environmental > Aquatic > Freshwater > Lake | place: Great... | reverse complement strand
CGTTGCCACCGGAGCCACGCGTCCATTCCGCCACATTCTCGTGAAAGCCCTCGGGCACGATCTTGGCCACCTGCGCCGGCGTGAGCTCGGCCTTGGCCAGCGTTGCCTTGCACCCGGTCGCCTTCATGGGAAACGCCTCGTAGAAGGCCACGGTACGCGCAAGGACCTTGCTCCACCGATGGCTGTCCCGCGGCTGCGACAACATCACGTGCAGCGTCATGCGTAGGAACTCGGGGTCGACAGTACGCAGGCCGTTGTCTAGCAAATGCCCTCCACTACCGAGACGCTTGAAGGCCTTCTTGGACAGCGACGTCACGTCGAGCACTTGCATTCCCTCGGCAAAGACCTTGTACGTACCGGGATGCAGGGCCTCGCTGGCGCTGGTGAACGTGTAGCCGCTCTTCTTGAAGTGCTTCACGACCGACTCGGCGACCTTCTTGCCGTCCACGCAAAAGATGTCAATGTCGGGCAGCGTCTCCTCTTTGTAGATCTTGAGGGCCTTGGGCATCAGCTCGTTGATGGCGGCGCCACCGTACAGGAGCACCTTCTTGCGTTTCAGGAAGGCGACCACGGCGTCAAAGAGGCCTGCGTACTTCTTGTAGTTGCTGCGCTCCATCTGCGAGGCCTTCTGATCGGCGATCTCTTGGAGCTCATGGAGCTTTTGGTGGATGCGACGTATGACAGGATGTATGGCGGCGGCAGGCATGGCACCTGGTTTGCCTTCCTTCCCTTTCCCTCTGCCCCTGCTCAGCAAAAAAAGCCCTACCTACCTGTAGATTACAGTAGACCCGCCTGCGAATGGCCTACTTTGCCACCCTAGACGGCAGCGACTCCTTCAACGGCTTCGGCAGCTCTTACAACGGCGGCTCGTCGCAACTGAGCTCGCTGCCTAATTACGGCGCGCCCACGTACGATCCCTCGATCCCACCCGGTCCGCCGGCACCGGCGATTCAGCAGATGCAGGAGCCTGGGTACGCACAGCCCTCCGGATACGCCCAGCCCTCTTCCGCCCAGCCGTCCGCGTCGGCCATGGCCCTCGCCCAACAGCCGGCTCCGCAGCCTACGTACGCTGGCGCTTCCAATGCACCGCAACCGCGCCAGGCCCTGTACTCCGGCCCGTCCTACTGGGATCGCCTGGCCGGCAAGCGCGGCGAGGTGGCCAAGATGATCGTGCTGTCGCTCGTCGTCCTGCTCGCCATCTCGCTCGACCGCATGTCGTCTCACTACCTCACCGGCTACATCGGCGCCGCATTCCTTACGATGTCGCAAGAGTTCCTCGTGCGTCTTTCGTACCCGCTGATCGTGCTTCTGTGCTTGTGGATGTTGAAGGCGGTTTAGGCCAAGCTCTTCAGCTCCAGCTCCAGCCACACACCCTTCTTTTTAGATTTCCTACACTTTGGATAAGACGGAAGTAGAAACACAATGGATGCACAGAATGCACAGAATGGCCGAGAGCCGGTCCCCTTTGAGGACATCGAGCAACGGCTCGAATCGGCCGTTGCGGCCGAAGGCGGCATTGATGCCAAGGATGGAATTGATGCAGAGATCGAGACAGATGCTGCAGCCCCATCAAATGACGCCGCAGCAGACGATTCTTTTAAGCCCGCAAACGACGCCATCTACATCCCGGAGGACAAGACCGAGATCTCTGATGGTGTCGCAGATCAGCAAGAAGCCGAGATGTTGGCGGCCTTGAGCGCACAGGTCGCCGGCGGTGCTCGGCGGGGTAAGAAAGGTGGGGCCAAAATCGAGGGGGGCGGTGCAGAGATTGCTGCCATCATCGGTGCCGGCGTCGTGCTCGTTCCTCTGGCCATTGGTGTTGCCATTGGTGGCATTTTGACGCTCATCATTGGCGGCGCCGTTGTGCGATTCGTTCTTGCCATTATCGGCAAGCTCACAAGCACGGTCACCAACTTCGATGGAAGCACGTTGAAGGCGATGATGAGTATGCCCTTGAAGGCATTTGGTAAGGCTGCACCTGCGGCTGCAGCGGCTGTTGCGCCCGCAGCTGGGGGCAAGTCGCGCCGCCGCGTCAAGAAGGGCGGGTTCTTTGGCCAAACGCAGAAAGAGACGTCAGTGGGCGACATTGTGTCCTCCCTGATCTCGAAGGCGTGCATGCATCCCGAGGAGGTCACAAACATTCTTACGCGTCAATCGGCGGGTTACGGCAACGACGGTTACGGCAACGGCAATGACGGCTACGGCAACGACGGCTACGGCAACGACGGAAACAACGATCACAGCAACGAGTTTGACGTAGGCGCCAGCTACAACATGTTGCGCGATATCACTCGCATCCGCTCGGGTCCTCGGGCCTTTTGCAGCCTCGCACTCGGCTCACGTCATGGGCCTCTGGCCATGATCACTAAGAACCCGGTGAAGGAAGCCATCAAGCACCTGGCCGAGATGTTCCTTGGCTTGAAGAAGGGCACGTTTGGCGGCGGCAAGGGCACGAGCATTCAAAAGGGCGGCGTGGCGGAGGCCCTAAATGGCGACCTCGGCAAAGTGGCAGACGCCTTCGGTGCGGTCAGCGACACGCTGCTAGACCCCGATGCGAACGCTCTAGCAGCAGAGCACGCGGCCACCGACACCAAGATCTTCGGATCATTTGACCTTTTCGACACGTGCCGCAACATCTATGTCAGGTTCGAGGACGATCTTCACGTGCGCATGGAGCTGCTCAAGGTCAACATGGGCGACATCGTGAACAATGAGCCGCCCGAGGCCTACGTCCCCGAGTTCAACAAGCTCCTCAAGGTGATGTACAAGATCTACGCCAACATGAACAACATTCGTGCAAAAGGCCGGGCACCTGCGGCAGACGAGAAGCCCACCAAGTGCATGAGCAAAGGCTTCCTAAGCTACGGCTGGGCCATTCGTCGCCAACTGCTCCGCTTCGACAAGGTCGTCGGCAAGTACACAGCCTACAAGAGACGAATCCATGCAACGGAGGGCGGTGGCAAGCGACGCGTTCGCAAGGCGGCCCCCCTTACCAAAACCGCCGAGCGCATCGCCATCAAGGGCAAGACGCGCATCGTCTACCGGGGATCCCGTGGCGCCGCGTACGTTCGCATGAACGGCAAGATGGTGGCCCTGCGCTTACTTCAGACCGCGCGTTAGTAGCACCTATTCTTTCTTTATTATCACACATACCGTGTAGAGTGTTTGGGATAAAAGTAGTAGGCGTACGATGACACTGTATACAGCACCTCCGCAATCAAATCGAAGATCGCCTGAAGCCAAAAAGAAGAATACGATGCGCATCTTCACCGGTGTGTTTGGAGGCATCATGTTCGTATGTACCATTATCATGATTGCCTACATTGCCTTCGAGGACACAATCAACGACAGTATCGACGACATTAACACCGGCAGCAAGAAGGCCTTTGACAACGCGGCCGCGCTCACATCGAGTGCCAGTGTTTTCGGCACCTTGATGCGCTCTATTGGTGGCGCGGATTCAGAAGGCAAAGTCCAACCCGAGCCAGACTACGATGCAGCCACAGAAACGACCGACGCCAATAAAGGGCCCAAAGAGTCCCTCGTGCAAAAGATCACCAAGATCATCGCCAACGTGCCCAAGGTCGCCATCATCTACGGCGCCTTTGGTCTGCTGGCCGTCGCCCTCATCCTCTACTACGTGTCGCTCATCTTCACGACCCTCTTTGCCGCGGCCCTCAAGGTCCCGTCGGACCCGAGCTACGAGGACATCGCCCGCAACGACATGCGCGACCAGATGATCAACTCGGTCAACACGGTACGCGAAGCCTTCAAGCGCAAGGGCCTCTTCTACGCCAAGATCATCTTTGCCTTCCACATTCCGATCGTCGCCCTCATGCTCCTCGCGGTCGCCCTGATCGCCTTTAAGTACCGCGCCGACCTAGTCCTGAAGAAGCGCGGCCTTACGCCTGAGCCGGCGGACGCCATTCCCAAAGAGGTGTGGATCATGGTCGCGGTGCTCTGTGCCATCGTCTACATCTCGATCGCCCTGACCTTCTTCATGTACCTGGCCAAGCTGAAGAAGCTGGACGCAGCGACGTCGGGGGCCTCTTACGAGCTGCTCCTGGCCAACAACCTCGCCGCCCACGATGGCGAGTTCATGGGCGCCATCAAGGCGTACCTGCAAAGCTCGTGGAAGGTCAACCCGTACGCATGGCCGCCGATGACCATCGAGCGATCCTTCGACGACTCGCCCGAGGGCGTCGAGAACATGGTGCGCATGATGCTGACGTACCGCCTCGCGTCCTACTTTGCCACCAACGTCGCCAGCTTCGACAATGCCGCACGGGCCGGCATCGTCGACAGCCTGTCGGCATCCAACATGCTACGCACGCGCTTGGCCGGCCTCGGCAACGCGCTCAGCCTGGTCAACTTGAAGAGCGGCAACACGTTCTCGACGGACATGACGCCGACCAACCGCTTCACGGCCGACGCGTCGACGCAAAGTTACGACGACGTGGCGGCCCTGAACGAGCTCTTCCGCTGCCCGGTCGACGGCTGCCCAGACGGCAAGCTCACGTTCGCCCAGTTCCATGCCAAGTACTTCAACGAGATCGACGCAGGCATGCGTGGCATCTCGAACGACCTCCTGCAACAAGTGAGCACGTCGTCGTTTGGCCAGCAAATGTCGTACCGCCACGAGCTGTCGTCGGGCTACTCACGCCTCTTCACTGGCGTCCATAAGCTGATGCCGCTGATCCTCATCTTCATTGCGATGGGCTTCTCTGTCATCGTGCTCGAGGGCAAGGCGCGCATGATCTCCGCCGGGAGCTTGCTGATCCTGTTCATCGTGCCGCTCATACTCGAGAGAAAGGTCAAATCATTCGGCGGCTTTTAATACTTTCGGGTCAATGGGTAAGGGGACCAATCATGTCACAATACAACTCGTCTTGGGTAAATATCAACGATGCCTTGTCAAGTTATCCCGCATGGTCCACTGTGGTCCAAGAAGTGGCAAGTGTGACCGAAGGCATTGTTCGCGAGAACCCCAACCCGAATATGATTCTTGGCGGCCAAGTGAGGGGTGGCGCTGATGCTCCTGCTGCCCCTGCTCCTGCTGCTGCTCCTGCTCCTGCTGCCCCTGCTCCTGCCCCTGCTCCTGCTCCTGCTCCTGCTGCAACTACTGCTGCTGCTCCTGCTCCTGCTCCTGCTGCTCCTGCTCCTGCTGCAGCTGTTGCTGCCGAGGATGTGAATGTCGATGTGTCGGACGCCAACGCCAATGCCGATGCACCTAAACCCGCCAAGCTTGACCTCACGAAGAACGAGGTCGCCGGCAACATCTTCAGCTACATGTACCTCGTGTTTGCCGCGATCACCATCGGCGCCGCCATATCCATGGTCTTCTTCGCCTGGTTCGACGTGCGCAAGCTGGCCAACTACGTGCCGTCGGCCCGCGCAACGGACCGGGTCCTCATGTTCGTCGACACCATGGAGCACCGCCTGCTCAAACAGGACCCGCGGTTCAACGTCTTCGTCGAGCACCTCGGGCCGATCAACATTATCATGAGCATGGGCGTCAACATGCTGTCCATCTTGCTCCTCCAGGTCATCCTCGGCATCCTCATCAAGGTGGCCCTCGACGGCGGCGACATCAAGGACGTTATCAAGGCCTTCAACAACCCTTGGATCATCTTCGTCATGGTGCTCTTTGTGGTGGTGCTCGTGGTCGCCCTGGTCTACTACTTCGTCTTCAACCGGAACCGGCTAAACAAGGAGGTCGTGGGCGGCGTATTCGAGTCAAAGCTCGGCGACCTCGAGGACCTGCAGCGGCACCTCAAGAGCAACATCTACAATGCGCCCGACAACATCGCCTTTTACCAGGCACTGTTGTCGAGTGTCCGCGACCATGGGCGCAACTTCAAGGACTACGTGGCTCAACAGGCCAGCATCCCGCGGTCGCAGAAGGACCTTGCCAAGATGATGTTCACGTTCAACGTGTTCAACTACTACTTCAACCAATACAACACGGTCGAGAGCTTCATGGCGACACCGGTATACAGATACTTTGACGGCCTTCCGGTCAACAGCCCCGACTTTGATCTGACCCTCTACGTCAACGTACTCACGCTCGACGCCAGCAACGGCGTGACCAACGTCTTTGACGCCAGTATGGCCCGATCATACTACAACCGCGTCACAGGCGATGCAGGCAGCGAGGCCCCGGCGATGTGGGAGACCAACGCCTACCTGATCGACATGATGTCCAACCTAAACGCGAAGCTCAAGACCATGTACGACTTTAACTGGAAGACGGGCGGCAGTCCGAGCGCCGTCTTCACGTCCTTCAAACGCTATCTACGCGACCGCCTGATCTTCTGGGTGTGCATCGTGGCGGCCATTGTTGCGGCCACGTACATCATGATCAACCGTTCCGGGGTGGGTGCCGCCATGGGCGGAATGATGGAGGCTATGAAGAGGCTTACGGCGCGTAAAGGGGCTTAAAGAAGTTTACATATAACGTGGGTGCATTCGTTATGGTTGGGTAGGAATGGGAAGGAGTCGTAGTGGTTGAGTGATTTAATATGCATGTGGTGTAAGGAGTAAGGAGCAGTCCAATGTCCTTTCGAAAGCCCGAAGCAATCAAGGACGCCGCGCTCTCGAGTGCCCTCACGTCGCCGATGGCCTGGGTGCTCGTGGCATTCATGGCCGCCCACATCGCCTTTGTCTACAATGTCCTACATGTGCGCAAAGGCATCTACGTCGCCCACGACATCCAGAAGGAATGCCCCGAGTCCGGCATGATCATGGAGCGCGACACGACGCGGTACCAGCTCTATCGGCTCTTTAAGGAGCTCGACGTCAAGAAGCCGCGTCACGCTGCCTTCCTTGCCTTCTGGATCATCGCGGTCATCGTGATTGTCGGGACGCTGGTCTATGTGCTGTGGAGGTCGAAGGACCCATTCAACGCATTTCCAAAGTCGTTTGCGGTCCTCTGCGTCACCTTCCTCATCTTGCTCATCATTACCAAGACGGTCATGGCTACGGTCGTCGGCATGGGGGACGGCAAGCGTACTTCTCTGGCGCACATGACGGACCAGATTAAAAACGAGTATGACACGAAAATCTTGGCTAACATGCCTGTGACGGATGCGAAGGCTGATAATGCCCTCCTTGCCGCGATGCCTGCCGCCTTTGAGAAGGCCATCATGCACCGCTGGCTCTTGGTGCATCCATCGAGCCGGGACACCAAGCCGATTGCGTGGAGCAAGCTCCCGAACGACGAGAAGATGGGCTACTTCGTGCCGAAGGACGATAACAAGTTGGCCGGCAACGCAGCAACTGTCGGTATTGGTGCGATGTTCAAGAACCTCAACGCCATTCGCAACCCGAACCTCTACAACGAGATCGATCGCCTCAAGAACGTCTTCCGTGGCCTCGAGTTTCTGACGGCCTTTCCGGTGATCGTGGCCACCATCGGATGGCGGCTCCATGCATCGGGGTGGATGGTCGTTTAGGGCTAGGCTGGTGCTATTATTTTTGAATGCTTCTTGAGTAAGAGAGATGGATATAGATCGTGGTCGCATGAGAAAAGCTTATGATTTGGTTGCCAACGACCTCAAAGGCTCCAAGGACCCCGCTGTGGCCTACTCTGCCGTGGCCGTACAAGAGCAATACAGCACGGCCCTCACACAGTCCGAAGAGCCGAACAAGAAGATCCGTTATGCAATGGTGGGGACAACCGCGATAGTGGGCATCGGCCTTGCCATCATCCTCTTTATCGCTTGGATCCTCACGCTCATGATCGTCGTCGAGAGCCACCAGCGCATCGCGATCGGCCAGCAGCTCATGGAGGCCTGCGACTACTCGTACATGGAGCGCGACACCCCGCGCTACAAGCTCTTCAACTACTACAACGACAAGGTCAAGCTTGTGAATGTGGCGGCGCAGATGTGCGGCGTGGCCTATGCGGTCAGCATCATCGTGTCCTTCGCCGTTGTGGGCTGGCTGTCGTGGAAGACGACGCTCGATGCATGGTGGCGCAAGATCGTGTACATGGTCGCCGCCGGCCTCATGGCCTCGTGGTTGCTGCAGGGCGTGGCCAATCAAAACGTCGATCAAGGGTCGCGCCTGTTCACAAAGCTCGTCGAGAGTCCAGAGACCAAGAAGACCAAAACAATCCCGGTCGAGCCGCTCAAGAAACACCTGTGGTCGGCCCTCGTGTCCGGCCTGGCCTTTGTGGCCATGTGGATGCTGTCGAGCGGCGGCCCGAGCTTCGACATCTTCTTACTGGGGCGCACGTCGTTCGTCGGGCTCATGGCGGTCATCTGGGGTGTTGCGGCCGCCGTTCTCGCCCTCACGTCGTTCCAGGGCACCACGGCCTACAACGACGTCCTCGTGGCCTATCAGAGGTTGAAGAGCGAGTTCGAGAACGTGACCCTCACAGGTCCACAATTGGCCGCCCTTAAGGCCATCTACCGTCGCAACCATGTGCTGGCCAAGGGCTCCCAAGGCGAAGATACCAATTTGATTACGACGATGTTCGAGTTCATGATGCACGACAAGGGCGCCGAGTTTCCCGAGGTGGAGGCGGTGAGCGAGACCGTCGACGAGAAAAAGGCCCTGACCACCCTGCGCGACGTCATGTCGAAGCTCCGGCGGCACGACGCCAGCGAGGTACGCATGCGCCGCTGGTTCCGATGGCTCGTGGTCGTCTCGCTGGCCGTCATCAGCACCGTTCTATGGCCGCTCTTCATGCAGTTTCGCCGATTCGACAACATGCAACTGGGTGGTGCGGGCTTTGTATGGATGTTCTTGATCATCTTTATACTGTTCTTGTCGGCCATCGTCATCGTGTGGGTCCTTTCGGTCCTTGTGTCCGTCGGGCTCTCTCCGGATGCTTGAGGGGGGCTAGGGGCTCCGCATCCCTCAGAAAAAGAATCGCTTCTAGTATAGAGTTTGGGGCGGCAATCAGAACCAATAATGGCGCCCCCCATCGACTTTGAGAACATGACAGAGCGGGCCAAGTTCGGCTTCAGCGACATCACGGGCGTCGGGCAACCGCAGTCGTCGTTCTCGTTCTTGACCAATGAGCAGCTGTACTCGATGAACCCGGAGCGCTTCAACTTCTACGTACAGCTTACGATGGCCCTCATGGCCGGGGACCCCAACGTGGTCTATCGTGTCCTCGGGCTCGAGACGCTGTCGCGGCACCAACGGCAGCAGATCAAGGACCACATGAACTCGATCAGCAAGGAGATCGGGGCGCTGGCGTCTGTGGCGGGCGAGGAGGCGTTTGTTGCCGATCCTGCTAAGGTGCAGCCTGCACCAGGACCACCAGGACCAGGTCAAGCGCCACAAGCCGGCGGCGGCAACCATTGGCGCGACCTAGCCGACAAGTTCGAGGCCGTCAAGGACAGCCTACCTCTCCAAGCGCTGGTGGCGAAGAAGGAGCTCAACGACCCGATCTTCACGCCCGAGACGATGGAGGCTACCATGACGGACCGCATCATCTTCATTGCGGTCACGTTTGCGCTGCGCGGCTTCTCGCTGACCTTCCTCGAGTGGGCCCTCAACAACCGCATGGTCAACAAGAAGGAGACGGCCATCGTGTTCTACGTGATCATCTACCTGCTTCTGTTCGCACTGTGGGTCATCATCACGAACATCGGCAAGCACGACCTCTTCTTCCACGTCCTCTTCTTCTACATCAACACGCAGAGCGCCAAGGCGTTGCCCCGCATTATCATTCATGTACTGCTCATCTTCCTGCTCCTGCCGATCCCATTCATCTTGAGGGAAGCACAGGGCGACAAGAACGCGGCCTACATGACGTTCGAGGAGCGGCGCAAGACCATTCGCATGACGGGCAACCTGACCTTCCTGCTGTGGCTCATGACGTCGTTTGTGGCGTTGCGGGCTTAGCAAGGCGTTGCTTGCTTAGCCTTGAGCTTCTTGTACCCGCTTTTTTTTATCAAGACTGGATAGAGTCTGCAGAGGTTGGTTAACGCCTACACTGTAGGATGGTGAGCAAAACAGCTAGCCGGGACCGTGATCGTAAGGTGGCGCAGGTGCCTCGGGTTCGGAAGAGTCGGAAGGTGGTGCGTGGAGGAGCGGATACTGATGTCGATGAAATAGATGTTCAGAGTGCATTACAAAAACCCAAAGAAGTTGAAGAGGCCAAAGAAGCAGCAGAAGCCAAAGCAGCAGCAGAAGCCAAAGCAGCAGAAGCCAAAGCAGTAGCAGAAGCCAAAGCAACAGCAGAAGCCAAAGTAGCAGAAGCCAAAGAAGCAGAAGCCAAAGCAGCAGAAGCCAAAGCAGTAGAAGCCAAAGCAGTAGAAGCCAAAGCAGTAGAAGCCAAAGCAGTAGAAGCCAAAGCAGTAGAAGCCACGGCAGCAGCAGCACCGAAAGCCGACCCCCAAACCCTCCTCCCCGACACACTCACCGTCGAGGACGTCATGACGCTATTGGACTCGCTGATCCCCGATGCACCCAAGTCCATGTCCATTGAAGAGATGGACACGGATCTGACTGTACTGAAAAAGATGAGCAACATTGCCCCGCACCAGACGTTCATGAACCAGATCTACGAGGATCTGCACGACTACATGGAGAACCGGGGTGTCACGCACATTGGGGAAACTCCAGGGAACGTGAACGACCTGAAGAAGCGCTCGACGTACATGGCCAAAGCCGAGCTTCTCAATGACTTCCAAAAGTCCTACTTCGAGGACCGCGGCCTTGCTGCGACCGATCCCATCAATTCCACCAAGATCATGCAACAGATGGCCATTCGGTCGGCCGGCTACAACCCCATCAAGCTCGCGGCCGCCTATGCAAGCAAGCCGGTTGGCCAAGGCACGCTCGATCGCATTGCCAAGCTCATCAACTTCCCTCGCACCAAGTACCTCACAGAGGTCTACGAGGACGGCAAGTACACGTATGATAAGGCACAAAATGCCCTCGAGGGACCGCTGTACGAAATCAAGCGCTTCGAAAAGGCCAAGATCACGATGACGGCCAAGATCACGGAACTGTTGGCCCTCTTTCCTACGGACCTACACAACCACGTGCTTTCGAAGATTGTGCCGGCGCTCTTTGTGGAACAGGGGGTGTCGCCGTCGATGCTCATGAAGTGGATCGATCCGGAGGGGAGGTTGGCGGCGGAAGCGGGGAAGGAGGCGGCTGCTGAGAAGGCTGCTGCTGAGAATGCTGCTGCTGAGAAGGCTGCTGCTGAGAAGGCTGCTGCTGAGAAGGCTGTTGCTGAGAAGGAGGCTGCTGAGAAGGAGGCTGCTGAGAAGGAGGCTGCTGAGAAGGAGGCTGCTGAGAAGGAGGCTGCTGAGAAGAAAGCACCCGCACCTGCAGCAGCACCAGCAAAAGCAGCAGCAGCAGCACAAGCACCAGCAAAAGCAGCAGCACAAGCAGCAGCAGCAGCACCAGCACCAGCACCATCACCAGCAAAAGCATCAGCATCAGCATCAGCATCAGCATCAGCATCAGCATCAGCAGCAGCAGCAGCAGCAGCACCAGCAGCCGCACCAGCAGCCGCAGCAGCACCAGCAGCCGCAGCAGCAGCAGCAGCAGTACGACCAGAAGCACAACCAGGAGCACAACCAGCAGCACAAGAAAAATTGCCTAATTTTACGGGATCACATAAATCGCCACAATCAACTCCTGTGTCAGGTTCATCTACCCTTGATGGCTTTGCACAAGCTATGACTGGGCTTGGCTCAATTGCCTCCTTCAATCCAACCCCTAAACCACCACTTGATGGCGGAGACCCCTTTTACTCTGACAAGGTCCAAAAGCTTCTGAGTACGTTTCTAAAGCTTGCTTGCTTATGCTACTACTTTCATAACACAATCATGAACAACTATGTAATGCAAAAACTAATTCAAATGAATGCTGAACAAGTAAGTGATCTTAAAAAGAGGTCATCAGACTTTGCAAATGTTGAAACAGAACTAGAATCAATACTGTACGTTGAGTTAGATGATGCAAATGCGATGCGTGATCTCTTGGAATACTTGAATGGCGCGACCATCGATGACTCTATGTTGACAGACTTGGGGGATAATCAGATTAAAGTGCAACGAGCATATTGGCATAAGATCATAAAGGTTTACGCATACCGTGTATTTAACGAGAAAAATGTTGAAAAGGGTCACTCTGTATCACACATAGATGTTAATACTTTTCAGCTAGTATTCAATTACCTAAAACAATACCTGATCACTGAACCAACTGAGCTGTCACGGCATAAGACATTTCTTGAGAGTGTGATGGTTCACAAGAGCACCATTGAGATGGTCTCGAATGCACAGTCCCCAATCATAACGTATGTGAGAATCCTCAAGGAGAACCCGCCCTTCTACAACAAGAGATATCAAATGCGCGTCAACAAGGTCACGGAAGCTCAAAAATACAAGAACTCTCTTGTTATTGACTACCGCCCCGATCAGTTCCAATATTATGATGAGAATGGCAACGACCGCAGTGCTGAGGATGTGCAGGCTGACCTTAATGCCCAAAACAAAACGTTTTCAGAAGCATTTAAAGAAGAAACACAGTTTTCAGACAGGTCAGCCTATCCGTTTCAATACTATTACGGCCCTTTCACCAGAGTGTTTCTTCCCAACGAAACAAACAACGAAATCTCTAGTCAATGCACGGCCATTTCGGACAAGCTCCTGGCCGGTGAAAATGTATTTGTCCTTGGGTACGGCTCGAGTGGTGCAGGCAAAACCTCGACGCTGGTGTATTACGCAAACGGAAAGGAGAATGGCGTCATCGTGCACATCATCAATTCAAAAGCAATGCGTGATGTGTATGGCGGTGGCACGATTCTAATGGCGGTCTTTGAACTTCTAGCCGATCCAATCAATCCTGAAGTGGCATTCAAGACTCACAATTTTGATGATACCGTTTCGAAAACAGGTAAGGCGCATGCATCTGACAGTATGAAACAGTTTACGACAATAAAGACCTTGGACGGAGCCAACAAGTATATTGAGTTTAAATACATCAATGATGAGTTGAAGCTGGTCAAAGCGTTTGAATACACCAACAAGATCAACACGAAAGAAGGAGCAACCAAATCGTTTGCAATGGGTGCTGGTATCGGTGAAGTGATTTCGTGGCTAGTTGATGTCGATCGCCTTGTGTCAACAACATCCAACAACCCCCAAAGTTCTCGGAGTCACGTTCTGATCGAGATTGCCTTTGAGAATGGTGATAAGGCTGCTACACTCTTTGTTGGAGACTTTGCGGGTGTTGAAAACAAGTTTGATTGCACACAAATAGGCGAGCTTGAACAGCTTGCTCTTGTTCGCCGCAACAAAACGGCAAAGAAGCCGTTTTATGACACTGTTCAAGTGCAGAAAGAGGTCGCGAATTATGACTCTGGATCGTGTGCTGTGCCTGATTCCCAAGACCTTGATCCAACAAAGGGGGCTATTGATATGGATCAGTTTTGGTCGCTTCAGAAGGAGATTGATGCAGAAACAACACAGATCAATAACATTAACTTAAGTATTGAATCACAAAAAGCAGTTGTCAGTCAAAAACGAGAACAGATGGGTATTCAGCAAGCTATTATAGATTCTGTTCAAGAACCCATGACACAACATTCATATGACGATGTAATATCTAATCTTAAAAAGAAGAATGATGCATTAATTAAAGAAAACTACCAAAACTGCCCTCTAAAATCCATAAACTCCAAAAATCCTGATTGTAAAAACTTTTTTACGTCCCTGAACTATCAAGGCATTGCGGGAGTAACGAAATATAAACAATATGTAGAGTATATACGAGCAACATTAAAAGAATATACAGATTATCTAAGTACCTCAGTTGGAAATCTTATTAATCTTGAGCCTCGTTTGGATCCATATACGACTGTCATAGGACAATTATTCAAATTGTCTACAAAAGTCACTTCTGCACATATGCAGAAGTTTGCAGAATCGTTTGGGTCTGCATTACTTCTGAATAATGATAGTATCTTTAATAGCCTATATATGTTGTATGATGCCATAATAAAAGAAGTAACTGTTTTGAAGACAAATGCTGTAAACGATGCTTCAGCTAAAGCAACTGCACATCGTGAACGTATAAATAGTGCCCAGCTTTCCAAAAATGCTCTTGATGCTGAAGTGGCTTCCATCAACACGGCAATCGAAGCACAAAAGTTAAACCTCGAATCACACAAAACCGCCCTTCAATCTCTAGAAGCCCAACGTAAAATCACAAAAGAAGCCCTTCAAAAGGCATGCGAATGTCGTGTGTACGAAGGCATCTTTATCAACAAGAGCGTGGAAGACATGCGCGAAGATATCATCGCCTCCATTCAAGACCTCAATGTCGTTCCTCCCTACCTTCGCAAATGCAGCTCACATCAGTGCAACCCGATGCTAAACAACTGCTTTAAGCCTCCTTCAAATAAGCACAAGAAACAGCGCTCTACTTATGGCGAGATCATGACGTACATCAGGTCGAAAGAGCCGGCTGCCAAACCCACAGTCATCTGCATTTTCTGCGTGGTCAACATTTCGCGTTCTAAGAACGATCCCCCTGTGCTGCAGTATATCGATCTTCGCGACATCAAGCTCGAGACGCTGCGCCTTTCTCAACTGCAACAACATGGTGATCTGTTCGAGTTGGCCAATCTGTCTCATGATATGAATGTGAATGCAAATGGGGCCGAGAGCCAAGAATATGAAGATAACATTAAGGATCTACTGGCATCTAATAATAATCTGTCATTGGACAGCAAAGTCGATCCGAATGTCGTGGGCCGATTTCGCGAGTGGTTAGACTTTTATCAGAAGAGCGTTACGCCCACAGACCTCAGCAACCTTAAAAGCTATATATCACAAACGGCAAATGACGAACATGCACTATACTATTTACAAAAAATCATTCAATTAGTCGATAAGATCAATAGCGTGACTCTTCTTGGCACGCTCGAGTTTACAGATGCGATAGCAAAGTATGACCTTGTTAACATTCCATGTGCCCATATTAAAGGAAGCTCATACAATATGGAGGTTGAAGCAAAGGGGGCACGATACTTTAATAGGGGTGACAAGATGTACTCGAGCGCTGGTGGTGGCGCGGCCACGGCGGACCCCGTCGCCACCCTCCCCCAAACCCAAGTCGACAAGAGCAAGAGCACACTAAAGAAGCTCGGGGAGCTCTCGGGCAAGTGGAAGGACGTCAAGTACGAGTTCGATGCCGCCGTCAAGATGTTCGAGACGTTCCTGGAGTTCTCGGGCTCGCTCAAGCCATCGTCCTTCGAGACCTTTGCCGCAGGGTCTTCGTACGGCCCCGAGTGGATCGCCAAGCTCTCCAAGATCGAGGAGACCATGGTGGCCTTCCTCAAGAGCGCCAAGACCGACCTGATCGGCCTCCTCGACGGCGATGCCGAGCTGGACCCTATGAAGAAGGCCGAGTTTATGGGCGACTTGAACAAGGTCTATGATGGCAACAACGGCGAGAAAGACAAGGTGTTGCCTATCATCCAGCAGTACAAGTCTTACTTCTCGAATGTGACAAGTACCTACAACACCATCAAGGCCACGTTGCAGACACTGTACCAGAAGCTGAAGACGGAGCGTAATGTCGCCCTCGAAAAGGCAAAGGCACGCCCCGTACAAGGTCTATATCGTGGTGGTGACGATCCGAAAGAAAGCGACATCATCGTAGGAGACGACCGCACAAAGCTAGAAGATACAGTTTCAAAAGCAAGGACAGCGAACAATGCCAATGCCATCGCCACCGCCAACGGCGAGCTCGACAACGTCATTGCCAACATTGAGCGCGTGTACCGTATGCAGTCGAGCCCGGCCCTGATGTCGACCATGGGCGACAACCTCTTCGCCAAGATGCTCAACGAGTACCTGACGGACAAGGGGACCAACTCGACCGCCGAGTTCAAGGCCCGCGACAAGCTGGTTACCACGCTCGAGGCCAATCAGCTCATTCCGGCCGAGGTCCTCAAGGTCAACCGGATGGACCGCGTCGTCTTCATCTTCACCACGCTCTTCATACGTCTCTTCTGCCTCAGCCTCGTCGAGTTCCTGATCGAGCGCGGCAGCATCAAGACCGTCACGGCCGCCACCTTTGCCTTCCTCGGCCTCTACACGGCCGTCTTCGTGGCCTTTGCTCTGATGGTCAACATCGACCTGTACCGTCTGCGCATCGTGTTCAATATGCTCAACATGCACGCCAACTCGGGCCACGTGTACCTGCACCTGGGGCTGCTCTGGCTCATCGGGTTCTTCATGTATACCATCCTCACGAACATCAATGTGTTCAATTTTGGCGTTAAGGTCACGGCCATCAACGACTACGAAAAACAACAGCTCATGTCCAAGCTGCAACTGCTCACACTGATCGTGTGGTGCATATTGACATTGGTGATTATACTGGCCTAAGCCAGCAGGGTCCTCGCTTAGGGGCTTATCAAGCCGCCAGCTCCAAAAGCACCGTCCATTGCCGGCTCTCGTTCAGCACAGGGCTGTCGTCGGCCACCACTATATTTTTTGCTACAACACTGGCCAATGTAACACGTTGACCACTGCCCGTGACCAGTACGTCGGTTGACTTAGCAACGCTTTCTGCCTCTTTCCACAAGAACCCATCCTGCCCGAGATCCAGACGGTGCCCAGTCCAATCGAGGACCTCCAACGTCCACGGCGTCGGAATCGGCCTGATGAAACGCGCGTTGGCCTCGACGGGCGCAAAGGTCGTGCCCCACGTTGTGTCGGCGCCACGTACCAGGATGCATTCGGTGATCGCGTCCCCGACGCCCGTCACACGTAAGATGATGAAAGGCGTATGTGCAAAGCTGCTGGCCAAGGACGCAGGGAGCAGCACAGCGGCTATGGCGACATGGCTAGCATCTGACATGGCGGGCAAGGGGCCGGGCCACGTGATGACGGCGCGATCCCGCTGGTACGTCCACGGCCGCTTCATGGACAGAATGGGCACGATGCGTCCACGTGGGGCGCGACTCGGTCCTTGTGCGGGTGGTCCTGGTGCTGCTACGACGATGGGGGCTGGAAGGCTTCCTAGTCCCTCTTGGCCCATGGGCCCATCGTCAAAGGCCGGCTGTAGCTTTACAGCGGGTGTAGCGGCAGTAGCCAAACGCCTCTCCGTCTCGAGGGCCTGCAGCCGATCGAAGAAGGCTTGCTCAGGGTCTGCGGACTCGGCAGGGTGAAAGAGAGGAGCGGACTGCTGAGGTTGCTGAGGTTGCTCGGGCTGCGGTTGCGACTGCTGCACTGGCGCTTGCTGTTCCTCGCTCATGATCAATGCCCTCAATGCCCGAATGGTATCCGACAGGATCGCTCGGTGCAGCTCGGGGGCTCGGCCCACCTCATCGGCACTCTTGCTTTCGGGCCGCCCATACACCGTCTGAATGGCATGCCACAAGGCCGATCGAAAGGAATCGGCCCCCACGAGCGCCACGACGTCGACGTCATGCTTGTCCTTGAAGAAGCGCTGGACGGCCGAGGCCAGACGTTGCGCCGTCTCGCGTTGCATTGCAAGCCTTTACGCCTTTACGCCTTTACGCCTTCAACATACCCATATGTCCCATTCCTTTAAGCCTTCTTCGAGCGCGCCTTTTTCAAGCGCGCGTCCTTCCCCTTGCCGCCACCCGCCGCCGCCCGGAACAACAGCTCCCTCAGCTTGAATGCATTCACGTCACGCAACGGCAACGACGTGATCATCTTGAACGTCACGGGCGCCGTGTCCGTCAAGAGCCGCTTGGCCTCGACCGGCAACGTGCGCTTGCCCTTGGCCAACGCGTGGGCGGCCCGTTCCTCTTGATCGGCCTGCTTGGTCCTCCGATCACTGTCGTACTTCAGACGCTCCAACCACAATATCTGAAAGAGCATGCTGAACATGCCGCACTCGGTATTGGCGAACTGGTGCTGGGCCCGGGACCAGTCAACGTGAAAGGTCGTGGCCGGGTAGAGCGCTTGCATCTGGACGCGCCACGTCTCCAAGTATCGGGCAATGGGCGCCGGTGGGGCCTTGCCGACGCTGTCGTAGTAGTACACGCCATAGGACGGTAACGTCGGGTCCAGCACGGCGAACGTCGACGTCCAGTGCGACCCGGGCTCATCGTGGCGATCCATGTTGGTAATGAAGCCGGCGTAGACCTTGCCCATGGCGATCAGGTCCTTGCCAAGCTGCACCGAGCACATGTAGGGCGCATGGCATACACCGCCGCCGCCACTGGCCTCGTCACGTTCCGCAAAGTCGACCGGGTGCACACCCAGAAAGGCAAACTTGAACGCGGCCGACGTGCTGTACTGGCCCATGACGGAATCGATGTCGTAGTTGTTGAGCCATTCCTTCGGCTTCGCAGTCCACGTACGTGGCTTCTTAGGACGTAAGGACGCGGCCACCGTCGGCGATCGGGCCGCATCGAGCTTGTCGACCCAGCATGCCTCGGTGTTGGTGCCCTTGCCCTTGCAAACCGGCGCCAGCTTGGACCGAAGGGCCTTGGCGAGCTTGGCGGGCGACTCGAGCTCCGCGGCCCCGATCGGCGCCCCCGGGTTCTGGTCGTTCCAAAGACGTGCCAGCTGCTGCAGAGCATCGACGTCAAAGCACGATTGGTGCCGCTTATAGGCGAGCTCGCCTTTGGGCGAACACACTTGCATGATCTACCCTTTACCCTGTCTCTTGAAGATTCAACAGATAATCAAAAATAACACACTTAGCACTTTTAGCACCGTTAGCACCGTTAGCACATAGCACACCCAAAGCAAGAAGTGCGAGCTGCCTTCTTATTGGTGCTCGTTGCAGGCTCAGTATCGCTCGCATCCACGTCGACGTCGATGGCCACCTCGGCCTCCTCGTTCTCCTTGTTCTTCTCTACCTTTGTAATGGTCCCTTCCACATTGTTTGCAGGTAGGTACACGATGGCCTGGACAATGTAGGTGCTTCTTTTATTCGCTTCAATGTCGGCTTCAACGGCTTCAACGTCTTCTTCATCTTCAGTCGACCCATTGTGCACGCGAAGCACCAGGGTTCCATCGTCTGCTAGGCCCGTCGGCAATGGCTCCACATCGGTCGCCAAAAACCCAATGTTGATGGCGACCCACTCGGTGCCGCACGGGACACAACGGCTCTTTGTGAAATGCGACTTGATGGGCTCGACAGGCTCCTCCATAAGCAGGCTGTCTACACTCGGCTCTTTCGCAGCATCCGTAATGCACAACGTGACACCCTCGCGCTGCGACAACGTCAAGAAGGTGGATCCGCACTTGGGGCAACCAGCGCTGCTGACAATCGTATTCTTTTTCTTACATCTACTGGATTGGTGCTTGGTGAACCAAGGGTCAGAGGGCGCTTCAAAGTTGTCGAAATTGCAAAGGTCACGGCCTCCACTCCCTTCATTGTCACCAAAGATACTGAAACCTGCCACCATGGCGTGAACCGTGTAAACATGTCATGTGCTCATTCTCTTTAAGCCAAGATCGGCCACTTTACTATGTATATCAAGTAACCAGCCCCGTCAAGCCTAAAAGCCGAGGTTCCGTGGTGCACGTTGACCGGAGGTTCCGTGGTGCACGTTGACCGGAGGTTCCGTGGTGCACGTTGACCGGAGGTTCCGTGGTGCACGTTAGGCCCGTCAGGCCCGACCCCCTCCGGCA
>Ga0208975_1000466_pt1 | contig 19613 bp, 14 predicted proteins | sample GreLakmeER78MSRF_FD_187700 | JGI IMG/M metagenome (GOLD analysis project Ga0208975, IMG submission 187700) | Freshwater lentic microbial communities from great Laurentian Lakes, MI, USA - Great Lakes metaG ER78MSRF (SPAdes) | ecosystem: Environmental > Aquatic > Freshwater > Lake | place: Great... | reverse complement strand
CCCGCTCGTCCTGTTGTTAGAATTGCAGGTAAAACGCTATGTTTGTTGTTTATAATGATATCTAATGCAAATATTATCTTATGTTGAATGAAGTTTATTAATTTCTACAATAATTGCTCTTTAATCATTAGAGATTTACGTATAGCAATCAAATCATTCTTATAATCTACATCAACAGCTCTCTAGTTGGTATCAAAGAGATTCTTAGATAGTTATCTCAATAATTACATCTTGAATTGAAGCTTTTTCATGAAGTTTACCAGTTAGAACTTACTAAACACTGCATTTGAGACTAAAACCTATAAATCTTCATGGTTGAATTTCATATTAAGTTGAGTCAACAAATCTACTGGTTACATCTTGCTTAATTCTTATTATAGATTCCACTACATAAAGAAGTTCAATATACTTGAAGTAAATAGCGACACATTAAGTACTTAATCATCATGTAATTGCTTAGTATTATGAAGTTCAGTCTCCATAAATGTAAACTCATCAGTCTTTGTGTTATATCCATCATATAGAACATTATTTACAAATTCTTGATAGGTAACTGCGTTTTCTCTTACTTGAATAGAAGTGGTTTATTCCATCAGATTTCTCGGATTTCTGTCATCGGGGTGCTGGATGGCCCTAGGATTATTATTAATAGCACTGGGTGGTATTCCTTAATCAATTTGTAACATTGCTTATTTTACATTTATCTTACTAAATCTTATTTCCCTATGATGTACTTGTTGATATTGAACACTATTTGCTCTAAATTCTTACACAGCATCGCCGAATAGTTTACCCAATAGATCTGTATAACCAACCAATTAACCACAACTAGTAAAGAATTCCTTAATAATACGGTTAAATACAAATATCTCGTTTAAATCATGTTTATAGGCAGTATATACGATATAATTGTCATTCATAAAGTCTTCCTATAATTGAAGTTTTACACCATTGTTTCTGATTAAATTTTAAACAATACTACCAGCTATAGGGAATGTCGGATCACCTAGACCGCGACCTTTCATATTTGTACGTCCTTCTCCATTTATTTCTAGGACTTTAGTTGAATCTTCATTATTATTGAATTTAGAAGAAAGTTTAGTTTAAAGTTCACCTTCATCATATTACGATCTAACTAATAGAATACGTACTGCACGTTATTTAGTCTTAAGTTCTCCAAAGTCACCAATGTCGTTTTCATGAATAATCAGAAACAAATTATGTCCCGCATCTGCTGCTTATTCATTCAAAAAGTTATGTTCATTTTGTATTTCACTCGCTTCTAGTGCTTCTAAAAATAGATCAGGTGAATCTTCTTATAGATTGAGCTCTTTACCTTGGGATATTTATACTGGTAAATGAACTTTATTTAATCTAACGGATTACTTATACAGATCTTAACCCATTGCCTTTAATAGAACAATGCGATAATTTTTATTATTGATGAATGTCTTAATAATAGTTATTAAATTAGCATTGTTATCAACTGCTTATGTCTTTTTTATTGAGTTTGCCCGTACAATTTCTATATCTTTATCTTTCGATTGATTCATTTAAATATTATTTCCATCTTATTCTATAAATCTCTAATTAATCATATGTTTATAATCGGGGTGATATTTAGCATTATCTAGGTTAAAGAACTTCGGATCAGCATATTAAACTGTTGCATATGAGTTTTATTCAATAGCACCCATACCATGTTATCCGAAATTATCAAAGTCAGCACCACCTAATAACACATTATTTATGTCTATAACAGCATTAGCGGCTCTGGCAGCTCCTACTGGTGATAAAATGTGATTCATATGCTTTTTAAATTAAGTACCGCTCATCAAAGTGGTAATAATGTTTCTTAATTATTGCAATTTAACCTTTAATTAATCTTTATTGATAGTTGTGAACAGTCTCTGGAACTACTCGAAATTCAATTAATCTGCAAGAGGAGCAGCAATAGGAGGAGGAAGATTAGGAGGTATTTTCAAGTCTACTGAGTTCAAAGTAGTTCTAACTAGATCTGAAGGTAACACTGAGTAAATATCGGCTAATTTATCAATGAATTTATGGAATACTTTCTTATTTTATTCTACTCGAGCATGGGTTAGAATTTGCTAAGCACCGGGAGCGTCAAATGCCAAATGGTCATCAGGATCAATCAGTTTCATTTCCTCTTGAAGTTTGAGAGCAACCCATATTTGATTATAAATTTCAATAGCGAACACAAGTTATTCATGACAAATAAAGGGTGTTTGAATGTTATCTATAGACTAATTTTAATAATTATTGAATATATATAATAGACCATTAAGATATTCAGCAGGCGTTGAGTTTTTGATTTTAAGAAGACCATATTGAGCCTTAATGTACTTGGAAATCTAATTATACTCGGTAGTGTCTGATTTTAATTGTTTTTCAGTTACCATTTGAAGGTGTTGTATCGTAGTTTTGATTAGATTATTAATATGAATATAGATAGTATTTTTCGGATCATCTTCCTTATTTAGCATTTGACTTAGTGAAGCGAGTCTTGGATCGGTATTAGACAAATCATGTATCGGTGTTTCGGTTTAGTTGAAGAAAGAACTAACAGTGACAGTTAAAGGAGCTAATGCAGGTCTTGCAGTTAAAAGTTAGATATCAGTGTTGCTCGCGACTCCAAATGATTAATTGACAAAGCTTACAATATGTGAGTAAACCTAATCATTAGAGGTAAGTTGATTTTACCGAACTACTTTATTCAAAAAGTCAATGAATTTCTTCAACATTTCGGGACTAGCATTATTGCCCATTTTATTGACTAATGTAAACAGTTTACCTTCATTCTTTGTTTAATCAGTCTCAAAATAGTAATTAATAAATTTACCTGAATCACCATTAACTTCATTAATATCTTCTTTAAGTTTTGCAAACAGCCTTTCATAGTATTTGATAAGAAGGAATACTCTAAAATACATTTCAAATTTAGTTTAATCCAAAGGTGTATCCCGATCCTGGAGATTTAAAGTATCTTTAGACTTATAATTGAAGCTAGATAGGCTATTTTGTAGTACTTTCGATTATTGTGACTTATTTCTCTTTTTAGATCCAAGCATTATGCGACCAACAACCATAGATTTGTCTTGATATTGCTTTTTGTGCATCAGTTGATACATTGAAACATGGTTAATCATTCTCTAAGACATCGCATTCATGAGTTAACAGAACAACTAATCAAAGTCTCTAGTAACCAATGACGCGAATTAGGGCACTAAGCTATTAGATTGTCTATATTCAAAGGGAACAAAGATACAATCCGGGGTAATCAACTTAAGTTTTTTGTTTTCTCTAGTATCAACTGTCAATTACATATCCTTAATTTAAAGTCCTCCCGCTGGAATTATCGCATTTTAATCTGATTTTAATGATACATGGAAATCGAATTCAAGTACCGATTCACTTATATCAATCATTGAAGCAATTATATACTCCGAAACAAGTCTTTTAATCGTGTCTTTATTGATATTATTAGCACTTCCTTCACTATTTGCAATCAAACTAAAAAGACTTGTGAAATTCTCAATAATCGGCATGTTATGTGGCACTTACTTGATAACTTAAACGTATTTTTGCATTGTCTTGAAGTATTCGTCAAAGTTCTTATTTCCACCTACCATTTCATGTTTATTGTCATAGAAGCTCGAGTTCTTGTTATTATTGTGTACATAGTTATTAAGGAATTTAGATCCCGTTGAAAGCAATGCAATCTCAGCAGCAGTTAATTATCCGCCAAAATAATCATGATTTGGTGGGACATTTCCAGCCGGGTTTGATGACTATCTGTAAATCATAATAAGGGAATTAATTTGCTCCATTAAAGTCTTATAATCCACCTTGTTCTCGCCTACAACCGTCAATTAGTCGTTAATTGATTTGTTAATTGCATCGGTTAGTACAATAAGAGCGGCATTTCCAAGCTATTTAATGTGAATAACCTGTCGAACTAAGTCCATAAATGCGGCTTTTCTAGTTTCCACATCAGTATCTCTAATGACTACTTAATTTTCAGTCAATTGAGGTTATTTCTACATAAGCATATAGTTATTAAAGTACTAAATCTTTATGCATTCAGATAGATAACACCTGAAATATTATTGTTTATCTACTACCTAAAGCAATTGATCAATTGTGTCTTTATTTACTCTCAGAATGCCATTTTCTATCAGATTCGGATTCACCAATACACATTCGTCTATAAATTTATTTCTGTATGTATTACTAGAAGTACCTTTTTGCAAGATAATAGGAATAGGTACTCTCGGTTGACTTTCAAGGATATCAACTGGAACCTTTTTGTATAATCCAATTCCGCAATGATATTGATGTTAAGAGTTTTCAGGTTAACTAACTACTCCTAAGAGAGTGTCTGTTGGAATTGGATTACGAAGTCGAGTTTTCAATGGATCGATCAATCTACAAGGACCAAATGGTCTTGTTAAGTTGAAATATAGGTTACTTTGATCGATTATACCTGCTGCAAATGGATCTAAGGCCAGTACATTAGGTTAAGCCCTGTTAAACGGCTCGTTTGAAATAATTAAAGGACCGATTCCTGGTAAAATATCTTAACCCATATACACTTTGTTGGCAATATTGAAAATTTATTTACGAACCATTGGATCAAATATACCAACTTATCCTTAAAGACCAAAATATTGCAAATGTTAGGCCATATACATGTAATATTCTGCAATTTAATTTGTTTCATTTCTTAGTGTTGTACAGTCATATTAAATGCAAGGTTATACACATTAAGAACCGGGGGAAATTGGGAATATAGTCGAATGTTATTTGTAGCGTTAAAGATCCGCAATATTAGGTGCATCTGGATTAAGATAAGCAGAAATACCAACACCATGTGCATTAAATTGATCAGGATTCACTCTATCAAATAATGACCAAATGTGTTAATCACATGCAGATCTAAGGACTCCCAATCGGGCTTATGTATCTTAGGCAAATGAAGTACCCAAAATACCCCTAGGAGTATACATAATAGGTAATGAATTTTACACGCCAAACATAGATGGAATTCCAAAACTATAATGATCATCAGTAATATTAGCATGGACATATGGAACTAATTGTCTCAACACATTTGCCGCCGAATGTATAAGAACAGGATTGTTATATGGTTCCGCATCATTATATTAATTTTGAATATCAGCAAGGTATGACGGGGGAAGGTACACATTATCATCATATATATAGAAATTCGTTTAATGTTATATATTCAAATTCACTCGATTTAATGTGTCGACATGTCTCAAATGTGATAATGGTTACATGAATGGTACTTAAATTTCAGGCAACAGGTATTCCTTTAATTAAGCATTTGGTAGGGTTAAATAAGTAGTTTAAATAGCGGGAACGGCAGCGGGATTTATAGTTTATACCGCTCTTAAAAATTATAAAAGTTTATTTTATTCAAAATACTAATTTTCTCGTGTTAATAATTTAATTCTCTAAAGTTGTTATGCTATATATGTGGTTTTATTGCGAATCAACGTTTAAACGGCTGCAGCATCCCTAGGCGCAGCACGCGTTTTAATGATATCAAACAAATCACCATAATTTTAAAGTTATGTATATTTGCGATTTTCCACAGTTTATAACTCAAGAAAACCAGTTTGAATACCAGCAAGATTTGCAGGTAATACTGGCATATTATCGGTGTAAACAGCCCTATTTGCAACATCTGGAATAAATCCGCGATTTTTGAATTATTTAGCACCTAATTCTTCAGTTAAACCTACGAAAACATGGTCACGTAAATGATTGGGAACATTAGGATTACCATGGTGTTGGGCCACTCTGATAGGAGCTCCTCCGGCGGGGTTTGGTTCGTTAATTGCTGGATTTAGAGTCTATCGATCATTAAAATCACCAGCTTGATTATAACAACCGACTATATATCTAGGATTTAAGTGAACATTAACACTTGTTCCATTTGAAATATATAAGCAAGAGTGGAATTTAAGCAGAATCTCCTTCATATAAAGAGCTAATGTAGGGTTGTATATGACATCTTCTTTGGCATAAAAGGCTTGAATGTCCGCATAATACTTCTACATATCATTTTTAGCTTGAATGAAGATTTTAATGGATTCATCTTGATATTTGTCCAAACTAACGGTCTACATCTCTTTTTGAGTTCTTTTGATGTTACTATACATATACGAGGTATTGATGAATTATTGGACAATAGTGATGAGTTGATCTAGATCATTGGTGATTTATAAGCTATGAGGCGCTTAATTTCTGGAGAATTCGGTAATTTCCATATCAGTGATATCAAAGTCTTTATGTTCGAGAGATTTAAGATAATTGATAAGACCCTGGAAAACCCCTGAAATTTTCTTGAGATAGTCGACAAACTCCTGTACAAATGGAGCCTTTTCATCTGAATTATTCTACTAAATTGCATTATCAAGTTGTTATTTGAGATAAGTGAATTTGAATCTAAGACCCTACTTAAATGACTCAGTTTCCATAATATCGTCTTCTCTCCTAAGTATATCAATAAAAGCCCTTAAATCTTATTCGAGGAAACTAGTATCTTGCATTAGAGTGAATATTTCTTTGAGTTCTTGAATGATATTTCTAAGACTTCCACTCATATCATGAATATTTTGCATATGTTTTTGTTGAATTAACTGGTTAAAGTGAGTGAAAATTTGAGAATAGTAACCTTAAATGTTGAATCTGAAAATTTCAACAGCGATTTTTCGTTTATATTCTTGCCTCTACTGTTCATCGACGATACGGTTTCCACCTTCCATCTTTTTATCTAACACTTTTTAAAACAATATTTTTAATTTTTAAACAAATTCGTCCTTTGCATCATTTGATTGATTTAGCATCACAAAGCTGCTTATTTGCATTAGATATTCACGTAATTCCTCTGGTTTCATATTTTTACCTTATATATGTATTGGGAATTTGTTAACGATTCTAACAATAGTTTCCCATTATTGACGGTCAATATGTTTCTAACTAAGGATATCTATGTACTTTTGCATTAATTTAGGGAGACCGTTATTTTCAACAACACGAATAGACTTCAGGAGATTAGAGATTTCGAGTAATTTGGTAGTGAAGTCTACAACTTGAGTGTCTCCCATGTCTGAATCTTACTTATAACTGTAGGGTTTGTAGCCGATACTGTCCTAAATATAGAACTCGAGTACCTAGTAGAAATCGTTGAATTTAGTCTCAACTTCCTTTAGTAACTAATTGTGTTACTTGCCGACCTTGGTTTCATGCATATCAGTGAGGAATTTGGAGAATTTAGTGGCCTTTTTGTGTAATTCACTGAAGATAGGCGCGCCTCTAATTTTGATCTCATCCAAGAAGAATATAAGTAATTGCATTTCTTTGAGGATTTCACCATATTTAGCAGATGAACCAGTTGCTTCTTTGTAAACTCTTTCAACTTCCTATTCCGAAAACCCCTTTATTTTGTATTTACCTTCAACTACTCCGAGACCAGTGTGATATTTATCATTCAATAGATTCAAGAATTTACGCACTCTCTGGAAGCTTTCTATGTCATATGGCTGTCCATTTCCCTGAATTGAAACACTTTAGTCCATTAATAGAGACTCTACCTCTTCAAATATTTCATTGTTTATCAGGTCAGTCATATTATGTCTTTCTTCTTTTAGATATCAATAAATAAAGAAATTAAATTAACCCTATACACGAAATCTATCAATTTACCCCTTAAACCTATCAATCTAAAGATCAAATACGAAGTTTTATGATAGTTTCCAATAATGTTATTAGACAATGAAGGTCCACTTTAAAGCGACAACGTAGCTCATTTCTGCAATACTAGAATAAAAAGGGTATGTAAGATGTATATTAAGTATATTCTATTAAATGAATCAACAAGTAAACGCGCAAGCTCCTGATATATTGAGCATTTATTCTATGATTTCAAGTAAGTTTTTCGGTAATATGGTACCAGTTGATGTTTGTAATCTTATATTTAGTTATTTAGTAGATAATAGCGAAATTCCACATTTATAGTTATTACCTATGAAGAATACAACAAACACGCTTATGTTGGAGTGTTCGCATATTCTATTTAACGAGTTTTCACTGTAAGAAACATTCTTTATTCAGGCGATTTAGAGGTTAATTGATCAAAGAAAAGTACCTAAATAATTGATTTGTATTAAGTCTAAGAAATTCAACATTTCTATTGATTTGGATAGAGTTCCAGTGATGTAATATGTGTTTCAGAAGTAGTCAACTAAGAATGAGATGAATTCGTCTATTTACTTTGAAATGAAGTCTATTGTTAGGAAAGAGAAAACATATAAAATACTTATGTTTCGTAAAGGCAAAATCAATATTCCAGGCATCTAAACTATATACTAATTATCTGAAATACAGGTTATTGTATAGATATTACTAAAGTTTTACAAGGATTTGACTTAAGTAGAAGAAGTACCTAAAATAATAACAGATAAGCTTACAATGTGTAATTTTGTAACTAAACTCAACATTCTAGAAAATTAAAGATTGAACCTATAGTAAATCGCAGCTTTAGTCAATAGATAACCTGATATATAGAACAAAATAGAGAAAATAGCCGCGACATTCGAAACTAGATGTATGTAATTTCAATTCATTTAATCTAAAATAGTCCTTTATATCCTCTTTGAACTTAAAAAATAAACTATGCCATTTATCAACTTTAATGCGAAATCAACCTCATAAAGAAAGAAATACAGATCAATTGCAATTACGGTTACTTAACGCGGATTTGTTCTCGTTTAAGGCGCAAATGATGACTTTCAAACTACAAATAACGTTCTCCGGGCATTTATGTAAATAGTAAATGAATTCATGTCTTAATATATATATGTTCCTCTTATTCTGAAAGCAAATGTTGATCGCAAATAAAAGATACCAAATGGTCTTGCAAAGATACCATTAGTTGTTAAAAAATCTATATCAGCTAATAGCTACAATGAAGTGATAAACGATTGTTAGCTAGTTAATATTCAGAAACCCTTAATACCTTCAAATAATGAGAATATGTTATTAAAAGATACAAATGTACCATCATTAGACAATATACGCAATTAAGAAATAACAAACTCGATTACCCCTTCAATTGAATCAAATATACATATAAATCCAATGATTAAAAAAAGATAAGAACCGCGCTCTAAGGTAAACTTAAAAGATAAAAGAATGCTCTATTAATAAGAAAAAGTAGTACTACCTTCAATGTCCTAAAATGTACCGCAAATATATCCATAAGTGGTACCATAAATACTTAAAATCTATTGATTCTTACCATATATCACTTCACCCTTTAAAATGACACTAGATAAGGGAGAGAGGAGTCCTAAAAGGCCGAACTACGTTCACTCGTTCCTTGTATCCCAATTGGTTCAAACTCATATTGATCATTTTTTTTATTCTCAATAATTATCATTTAGATTAGGACTTTATGTTGAGTTTTAAACAATTTACTTATTGATATCGTCTAACCTACTAAAGTAGGACGCCTCTCTGTTTTATTAAATATAAGCGACGTCAATCTTTAGATTGTTAGTCAAGATTAAGATTAATCCTTGTAACGATAACAGATAAAGCTCTTTATAAACAAAGAGAAATGGAGTATTGTATATAGTTAGGTACCGAACCTACTACATTTACTGATATTATATTAATAAAATAACTGTTATTATACAAATAAATGGCAAAATAAATTTCAAATGTAGATAACAATAAAGCATTTATTTACAACAATGATCAGTGTAAAACATTCAACTAAAATAAATATTAACTAGTAGATATATACCGCGATTTTGACTTATTTACCGCAAATGAGTTTATAAACTAACTTAGTTATTAGTTCTTTACCTATATGATGAATGGTGTCAAAGATATATCAAGAATACACGATCTAAGGCACGAATACCTCGAAACAATCGCAAATGTTCGGCCTTAAACGAATTTAATTGTAAGTAGACTATTCCAGATATAGAAAAGAAAAAATAATATGAAATATTCCCCATTTGCTTATAAAGGTAATTCAAGTATACATGTAAATAAATAAAAACTCTAAAACTTCATTTAGCAATGCATTGGTATTAGGAACAATAGACTTGAATTAACATTTGAAGGTACAATTATACTATTAATGGGAATGTACGGAGATGAATCAATTGCATATTCTGAATTCTACAATTAGGATATAGATACCAATCCATTTGCCGCTTATATCTAATAAACAAATAAGGATTCTGACATTGAAACTAGTGTTTTGAGAAGAGTGTCGACCTTATTTTAAGATATATACAATAAATCTTCAGACTAAATCGTATTAAAGCGAGTTATTTGGTAGTCTAAATTAGCAGAAAAACTGTAATTCTTCATTGATCAAATTGAACAATAAATGTATACAATATACAAAGAAAAGCCATATCTTGAAATATTTTTAGTAAAGAAAGGGTTCTCGTTCTACAATGTTATAGAATACTAATATTAAATTCTAAATAACTGGAATTTCATGTTTAGGATGTTCCATAGCTATACTGTTCATATCATTACTGAATTGATTCTGGAAGTCCTTTAATATCTCTGTAACCACAATTTCGAAGCTAGTTCGTTAGACAAGTTGCAACTTAATATAGAAGAAATTAAAAAATTCCACAGTAAAGATTCAACAGCTCAAAATAGACGTTCATACTACGATAAACATGTAAATAACGACAAAATATAGTTAATTCAAACTGGTTATATGCTAAATCCTGAAATATATCGCGAAATAAAATGGATCAAATATTGGTGATTAATTGCAATATATAATAGTAAATACTAGATTCTAGGTAAAAAAAAGGTACCATGTTGAATAGTTGTTATAAAAGGGATATTATCAGAGTTTCTGCGATCCTGAATTGAATACGGTAGTGTTGGCACTGAAGATGAGTATTTATTTGAATATGCGCATAATGGTATTCCTAATCGAATCGCATTCTTCTTAGTTTAATTAGGGTATATAAATGCCTATTTTTCGGATAGATTCGCTAAGAATGCGCTCGGCTTTTGATTCTTGATTATATTTACTACAAACTGCTTTAATTTGCGATTTAGCCTATTCACTCTTCATAAACGAGACTATTTGTTCAATTGCAGTACTTAGAGACTATTTATCGCCTTTGACTGATTTTTTAAATGTATTGATAACAAAGAAATCATCTAGAAATAGAATCCCGAAATCTCCAAAGATATCATTGTCTACGAAATCTCGGTAAACTACTCTAATTAGCGTTTCTTCTGCATTTACAAGATCCTTTTCGGTTTACTTATATGCATATTTATTTACTATATTTTTGATTTTATAATATAAATCATTGCAGAGAAGTGATAAAATTGCCTTGTCTTGGGTAGTTGTTTACTCCATTTTTAATAATCATTTTATTATATATATTTTTTTTAAAAAAGAACCAGAATACCGCGGATAACTGCTATATATTGGTTAAAGTAATACCAAAGTAATCTTGACTAACCTGATAAATCAGGACGTCGCTTATTGACATTAAAGGGTAGGCGTTGATCTTTAGATCGTTAGCCGTTATCATTTGAGTTGTTACGCTAAGAAGTCTTCAGTCGTATTAGGAGCAAGCGCACCTGCAAATGACTGTTTTCTCATAGGGATTACAGATTAAGTAGGTTTCTTGGCGAGTCCTAGTCCAATTCTATCAAAGAGACCCTTTTTAGGTGGTGAATTCGTGTTTCTGGATTGAACTGGCATTTATGTCTTTGACGCGGCAAAACGTTGAGGTCTATCGAGGAATTTCTATTGATACATAGGAGAAAGAGGTGCGGGCATCATTTTACTCTTTCTATCAAGAAAACTTTGAACTTAAGAGTCTCCCATAATAGGCGAATATTCAGTCTATTTACTGGTACCGACTTGTCTATTAACATTGCCTAATTTAACACTAAATTGAGTATCGGTAGCAGCGACACCCTTTCTGGTTTGATCAAGGCCGAATCCCATACCAAACACGTCTTTTGCATTGTGGCTACCAGTGTCATCTCTAAGACCACCCATCATCCATCTAGGTCTGTTATCGAGACCAGCTACATTCACATTACAACTATTGCAAATCATAATGATAACGTACATAGCGAGCATACCGGCAATAAGGCCGACAAGGAAATGTTACATATGCATGTCTATTTATCTATTTGAAAAAACTTACATTAAAAAGAAATATATAAATCTAACTTTTAAATCACAACTAAAGTACTATTTTTTAGCCTAAAACTAATGCAAACCAGTAAAATACAAGAGATTATGGATGATTCTATTATTCATCTATCTAATATAATAGAACTTATGTTGAATCGGAAAATATTATTACCTACTAATGTACCGTCTTTTGTTTAATAATTTGAAGACTAAAAACAAAATGGAGTCGTGTCTATTTAGTTGATATATCCGGCATAAGAACCCGTATATGGATCGCAGATGTCCTAAATTGACCAACCAATTGCCAGCTTTAGTTCTAAATAACAATTAAATGATTAATATATGGCTTAACGGAATACAAAACAAATAAATAAAGAACTTGCTTAAACGGGTAATAACAGATCATATTCGGACAATTCTAAGCTTTAAACTGAATTTATTGGATATGGAAAAAAAGAAATATAGAGCGCAAATAATACCTTATCAGTTATATAAGATTAAACAAACAAACATCATTAGTTTATGCAGGAGTTTTGCACTATAACTTAGGGTTTAAATTATAATATCAATAAGATTCATTTTATGTACATCTTTCCTATCATGAACAAGCATATCAATACCGCATTCAAAAAGGCAGTAGAAAGCGACGAATTTGATACTTTACTCGTGTTTGCGGATGAATAATGTATAAAATCTCTTAAAAAGATCATTATCAAGGAAGATGCTAATAGAAAAGGAAATCAAAAACCATATATACCAAAACGAATCGATCTTATACACTTCGATAATGTACTCATTAATATGCTTAAAAATGCGCATTCTTCACATTACTCTATTATTACTTAAGAAGAACTTAAATCACTCTATTTGCTTACTCATATTAATCCGCTCTTTCTTCATAAAGTATATGTAAATGACCCGGTTATACTATATTACGGATTCAATCCATTTACAGTCATTTAAGAGCATTTCTTGTCAGATATTACTTCTGGATTGAGTACTTAATATTTATTAGTTATTCCTGTCAGTAGTGAATATGATATTAACACCCAATTTGTTTATTATATTTGATCTCATGTTACCTTAATTATGTTGTTTTCGAATTTTCGCAAGATTTAGTTTAAAATGATTAATTTCATACTTATTTCAGTAACAAACTAGACTTATTTCTATTTTTTATCAATTTTGATATTCGCATAAAAAGAAAATTAAATGTATATAAATAATGAATATAAAATACTTGGTTTGCATTGGTTTGGTTATGTTATTTGTCTATTATGTGTTAAACAAAGAAAAACTAGACAGTTATGTTTATGGAACTTTTAAGGAAGAATACTCTTAAAAATCAACGGAACACACGAAATCGAAGAGTAAATGTCAAGCGAGCCCTGATTTAATCAATGAACAAGCAGCTCTGATAAAATAAATAAATAGTCTTTCAGTTTAATGATATTGTATATAATTGATATTGTCTTATTGGGCTACTTCATTGTCTAAAGACATACCAAAAATCTTGACTAACCTGATAAATCAGGACGTCGCTAAGGGTAGGCGTCAATCTTTAGATTGTTAGCCGTTATTGCGCTTTCTTGACTAAACAGATCCTATTCTTCATATTAAAAAGGATAGTTAAATTGCAATGTATGAATTAGTAGTATGTCCGTGTGGGGGTCTATTGGGTTATTTATTTGAATTCCCAGTATTCTAGTACCTTAATTTCTCTAAAGAGGGTGAGTTATTTGTAAAAACTCTAGAAGACATATTCAAAGTAGTTCCCGTTAAAGATTAAGGTAAATTAAGATCATTTATTATGATTTCTTGCTTACATTTCTAGATATTCTAAATTTATAATACGCAAACTGCTCTTGAGTTGTTAATTAAGTAGTTCTAGACTATATTTGAAAGTGTACCTGATTAATAATTACCGGATCATTTGGTTAAGTTTATTTACGAAAACACCAATATTGTCCATTTGTTCAAGCTACTGTATATAGTTAAGCAAAATACACAGGAATAACGCAGTTCAACTCAAAACTTACTAAAATAGATACTTGACAACTAATAGGTAACAAAAGACTGTTGTAGGACCCGAATTATGACGAATGTCGACTTCTATGATTCTCGTATGTATTACTCTTCTAAATTACATCACTGATATCGTTACAAGGATTAAAATCCTCTCACTCTCTATTGCGGGAAAGCGTGAGAAGACTTTAGTCTTTGTAGCAAGATTAGTTTTATATTTATGTACATTTTTTTTAATAATACGTATACATTGAAAAGCCGTTATTAAATGTATAAAAGTCAATAAGAATCAATAGTAAAGGTAGAACTAGTCCACGCGGCTACCGAATTCAATAAATCTAAGTTTAAATCAATAGATCAAGTAAAGGCTCATTTGCAGACCTGTAAGTTTGTTAATAATCAATATGAAGTAGATGATGAAGATATGTAGTTGAATACTGACAAAGTGATCGGTATTTAGCATTAAAAGATATGTTGCGGATATGGTACTGAAGTGCGCGTTCCTTTGTGTTCTTAAGATCATCAATTGGTGTATGTTTAGGTGACTAAAGAACTAGATCCTAGATAAAAGGGTCTTCATTACAAATGGATTAAAAAGTTTTGAGTTTTCATGTATTTCTTTATTTTTTATGCAATAATAACGACAAGTATCGGTAATTAGTATTTAACGCGTAAATATAACAATATATAAGGTCTAAATGTTAATATTATAATCAGGTTGATATATTCCCAACATTAATATCTTTGTATCCTTCTATTTAAATAATGTTTTTCTAATCATATTCATTGACAACTATATTGCCTTAAAATTAGGTACAAGGTTAATCTAAAATTGCTTATGTTTTGTATCCGTTTATTCTACAATTATTGTTGTTGATTGAGCATTTATCTCCGCTTTTAGAGAGTATACAAGAGCATAGCGGTTCGTAACTAAATTAACTTTAACTACATATTTCTGCAACCGACGAGTCTATTTTCCCATATAAAGTAGAATTAAATACCAAAGTAGTACCTTGTATAATGAGTTTCAGTTATTTTTTTATATCTCCAAAATTAATTATGTTAAGATACAAATTATCTATATTTGGTTTAATAAATATCTCTACTATTTGATTAATTAGTTGATCTAAGAATTAAGTTGTAGTTTTCGTTATTATAGCTATTTACTGCGAGATATTGAAGATGTCCTATTCAATTGATTTAATTGGGTTTTAAAATAACATTATATCATAAGGAAAGCCATAAATGCAAGTTGGCACTATATCAGTTGGATTTACATAAATAATGCCGATTAACTATTCTCCATTGTAGAAAGGAGGAGTATTAAACTGAAAAATATCTAGTTAAATCTATTGAGAAGAGCTTAATTGAAGATATTTATTGGGTATAGCGCGCATCAAGGTATGAAAGGGTGCGTTTAGGAAATTACCGCTCTATTCTTAACTTATTATATTACCGTTACTATCCCATATTTGAGCGTTAAAGGAGTGCTTTTTAGTTATAAATCCGGGATCATTTTAGTCTTCATTAATACACTAATATAAAGACTTATTGTACTGTTTCATCTAAATATACTTTAAACTGTTGTCTTTTAGATTTTAAACTACTATTCCAAGAATAAAGGGTTTTGAAAGTTTAAGTACTTATCTATTTACATAGTCAACATATGGAGTTTCTGGATTCTACACAGTTACGCGACTAATCGGGGTATATCCTACATGAATCATATATATATAATATCCTTAAGGGCAAAAGCAACCAGTACTTATTTGGTTCAAAAACAAGGATTAATCGTTTAGTTTTGTACTTTTAGCTTCTTGAGAGAAATTGGCATCGACACATTTGAAGTATTATCTGGGATTATTGTCGGCTTTCACTTGAAGATTATGGTTAAGTATTTGGAATGATTAATTTGGGCTATTCACGAATATTTTAGGAAATAACGAATTCTCCATTATACTTATCTATGAGGTCATTTATTAGTTGAATTAAGCTTCCTATTTCTAATGTTATTATATAAGAAAACAAGATCACGATCTACCATAAAACAACGATATTACATCTAACAACAAACAATAAATCGTGATATTGCCGAAATAATTAATTTAAGGATTCAATTCTAGTATTCCTTGTACTTAATATTACTCCATTACTTATTTTTCAATAGAGATCGACCTACAAGGACTAATATCGTTACCGGCTTAATTTAACGTATTGTAAGATGTTATTGTTTAAATGTTTACTATCTAGTTTATGGAAAGCTCTATTTGCAGCACCTAATCGGTTATATAGAATAAAGAGCAAAGATTTTTAGAATTACTTCTTGGTTAAAATTAATATAAACTAAATGTTAAAATGGTAGATAATGCCAAAAATTGCTCTATAATACTAAAGAAAACTTTTATAATATTCATATATAATAATGATTTAAAATAACATGTCTAAATTAGTATTTCCTATAGATAGTGAGCCTATAAACGAATTCATGAATGTTATATCGGAATTCTTCACAACAACCCCTTTAATCTAAGATATTTCACAGGAAATTTAGTAATTAAGAACAGAAATCTTAAATATTTGCACTAAACTTCATATTCCAATTAAGCAACATAATATTGGGGAATACATGCTTGATATTTGCGGATTTTCGGTAGATTTAGCTGTTTACTTAATTAGGTAGGTCCCGAATAAGTACAAGAAATTCCTGATTATTCACTCTACAAATATAATTGGAAGTCTATTTGTATTCTTAGTAGGATCGGAGCTTAAATTCATTGTATACATGTAAAAAACTTAAGAATTAAATATTATGACTAGTTTAATGCAAATTTAACTCTAATTACCGTCATCAATCTACTTAGACAATCTTGTCAAATCCTCTGTCATCTCAACATTTTCTTCTATTCTAGGCCAATACTCAATTGAGTCATCCTAGGAGTCATATTTCAAAAATAAGCAAAAGAAGGTGTTGAAAGATAAACTTAACTATTACTACTAACATTTAGAAAAGATAGCCAAAGATATCCCTTTAAAGACAATTGAATAGATCATTCACAAATTCAGTCATAATAAACCCTTTTTGACAGGTTGGTCGGCATTGTTTCGATTTATAAATCCATCTGGCTTTAAAACAGTTGAATATAAGGGAAAACCTACAATATTTATAGGGTGTTTTGATATAGAACCTGCGTTATGCAAAGAGTACTAGTTATTTGACATTTAAGTAGTTGTGATTCCAATGACAGGAAGATGCACTCTCACGTTGATTTAGAGCTAAACAGACATGAATACCGGTAATATCGATATATTAAATTACATATACAATCCATTCATATCTGCACATAATCCTTAAGAAGCAGTTATTTAAATATTTGATTCCAGTGCTACTTCAGATAAAAAAATTATGCTTGCAACTGCTCTACTTATGGCCAATATATAACAAAACAAAATGATTAAAGCGCGTAGAGCTAAATAAGTATATCTATTTGCTGAATCTACTAGGGTTCTTCCTGATATCTAAGGAATAGGTGAAATAATCCGTTTAATTACTATTTAAGCACTAAAGAAGATCAATCTCCTCCAGATTTGAGTTCATCAAGGAATCTACTATGATAGTCGTCGTCAATACTAACTTAAGATACTTATACTGGATTTGCTCTTTAGGCTTGAGATTTATTCGATATGGGTTGTTATTTGGCAATTTCCTATTCACGACTTTAACTCTATCTACTCTACTAGTTAGTGTTCATTTTAGTATTTACTTTATTAGATTGCGGGTTTGAATTTGATCTATCTTAATGATCATCATCTCCTTCATTTAGTAACTTAAGTTGATAATTTTGTAGTTAGTTTGCATCAGTATCTAGTTAGGAAACGGTATCGCCCATTGCATCATTTGTCGAATAAGGTGATTTATTAGTTGAATTACCAAATTATTATCGCGAGGCTACTCCATTTACTTAAGCTCCTTATTTTGTATTAAGAGCCATAAAATGTTTTATTATATTTGCATATCCCCATATTACTGTATTTCCATTGATATAACAAGGTTCTCGGATATCATCTACTATTACCTATATATTGAGTCGTTTAGACTGTTTTATGTTCTTAATCAGATGTAGAAATTCAATTGATTATTTAAGCAGATTATCGCAACTTTCGGGTTTTAGTATTATTCTATGAATATGTTACTATTTCTATCCTATATTATTTTACATTTGACTCCTTTTTCTTTACCATTTTACTTTGCAAATTATTTTTTATAACATCGAAAAAAAACACTAGTTCATTCTTATAATCGCATATATTCACCGAAAACTCGATTAAATAGTACATGTACACATATATATATTGAAATACACGATTGTGAAGAATAGTTAAACTTTATGCTTATTGAGTACATAAGATCAAAAGAAAGTAAGTTTTATCATAAATACAAAATCCGAATTATTGTTGTCTATCTAAGTAAATGTTTTATCGACTAATTACACCTATATTTGATTGAAGAACGACTTTTTTGCGGTATATTCAACAAATGGAAATAGAACTTATTAGACCTTTCCAGATGGTATTTGCGACAACGGGACTGTAGCCATATAATTGCGTAGAATCGTTCCGTAATATTGTTCAACTATATCGGTAGTTATATGAATGTAATCGTATGTATTGTTAATAGAAACAACGGTATTTGAGACATGAATCTCCGAAATATCATCATAATTGTAAGTCGCATTAAAACCCAAAATACCCACTATTGTAGACGATTTAAGTAGTACAAAGGGAATCGATAAAGTGTTTGTAATTGTTATCTTCAGAGTTAATGGGTCATATGCAAAATTAAGATTAAAGGGAAGTGATTAATCGTTTAACTCAATAATAAGCGTATTTATATCATATGTTCCGGGAGTCACAATTATTTAGTACTATATTTCATCAATAATCACGTTTACACTGTTATTTGCTATTGAAACCGTATATATATTATTTGGAAATATGCAAAACACTGGTTATACCGTTTTAACATTAGTTATCAAGTAAGGTAATGGGAAAGTGAAGTTTTCCGCGGTTCCAGACGATCTTAAACTTGAATCTATATACAAATACTATGAACCATTGATTACTTAGGTTGCCTTAAACACGAACTCGCTCATTTAATATCAATTATTTTATACTAGGTTGCTTAATGTAGTCTATTATAGAATTCAATATAGAATAAGCTCTACTTTATATGAAGTTAACCTTAACGACCAAGTATTAGTAATATTTCCCAATATCGCGCCATAATGTATATACAAACATCAAAGTTAAACAAGAGTATTTGACTCTA
>Ga0208975_1000465_pt1 | contig 19641 bp, 17 predicted proteins | sample GreLakmeER78MSRF_FD_187700 | JGI IMG/M metagenome (GOLD analysis project Ga0208975, IMG submission 187700) | Freshwater lentic microbial communities from great Laurentian Lakes, MI, USA - Great Lakes metaG ER78MSRF (SPAdes) | ecosystem: Environmental > Aquatic > Freshwater > Lake | place: Great... | reverse complement strand
AGGTAATGTGGCTGAAATGGTAGCCGAAAAATCGATATGCAAAGGTGGATCTTGGTTCAAAGGCAGTCACAAAATGGTCATTTCTGCACGCGATACTTTTGAAGTTGCAGATAGTTGGGTTGGATTACGTGTTTTTGCCGAAATTGAAGAATACCAGGTTCCGAACACAAAACTTAAAGTAGATGCCGATTTTATTCAAAAAGATTTATGCTATATACCGTCAGGTGGAATATCAAATTATGGTTTTGGAAAAATTATCAATGATACCAATAAGGTGATTATTCATCAATCATTTTACATGTCGAAATTTGAGGTAAGTAATGAATTGTATTTAAAATTTTTAGAAAGCATTACTGATTCATCTATTCGATTTGCTTATTCTCCAAAAGATGAGAATTGGAGTTCTGAAACAGATTTAATTCAATATCAGCATTATACTTCTCAATTTCCCAATCATCCCGTAGTTAATATAACCAAAGAGGCGATGACTGCTTTTTGCAAATGGTTAACCGAAAAATATAATCAAGATCCAAAGCGAAGATTTGAATATGTTGAATTTTCGTTACCTACTATACAGCAACAACTTGTTGCAAGTGCTTGTGGTTTAAATTTACAATGTTATAGCTGGGGTGGACCATACAATATGAATGGTAGAGGGGAATACATGATGAATTTCAATCCGCTCTTAGATTATGTGCATTACGATGAAAATAAATTAGCGAATGAATCGTCTTACAGGAAAAGCCAGTTGCCACTATTGCAAAAAAGTCGCGCATTGGATGGTTATGAATTAACAGCGCCTGTCGGTGCATTTTATCCATGTAATTATGGAATGTATAACCTTAATGGTAATGTCGCAGAAGTTGTTTCAAATTCGGATATCGTGTTCGGTGGTTCTTTTGCTGGATTAGAAGAGCATTGTTTGAATTCGCCAATCGATGAATATAGTTATTGGTTGGAACCCGAACGCACAGCCTTGCCTTCACCTCAAGTTGGATTTCGTATTGTAATGAATGGTATTCATGATCAGAATGAACATAAGAAATAACAACGATTCGTTTGAGTCTATTTTAATTTAAGTTGATTTGCAACAAAATCCGCTCCCATCAACCTCATTTGGTGGGAGTTTTTTTATTTTAAAAAATCATATCCACCACCTAATTTTCGTATAATTTTCGATTCTATTCCAAAATAAAACGTTTTTTTTTCGATTTCATTCTAAAATAATACGAAAATTGATTAATCCTTGTTTATCAGAATGGCTTTCCCCCTCCGGCATTTATCACTACAATACTTCACCTCATCCCAGTTCTTCTCCCACTTCTTGCGCCAGGTGAACGAACGTTGACAGGTAATGCAAATTTTGGAAGGTAAAAAGGATTTATTCCCTTTGAAACTCATAGTTTGAGCGTCGACATTCCACCATCCACAGCGAGAATTTGACCTGTAATCCATGCAGAGGAATCATTCAGCAAAAAATCAATGGCATTGGAAAGATCTAGCGTTGAGCCAACCTTCTTTAATGGATGTTTTTGAGCCATTGCATCTACTTTTTCATCCGTATTTAATAATCGTCCCGCAAGTTTGGTTTGAGTTAACGACGGAGCAATGCAATTCATTCTGTATTTTGGGGCAAATTCAGCAGCCAAAGCACGGGTTAATCCTTCGATTGCACCTTTGGAAACAGAAACAGAACTATGAAAAGGCATTCCTGTTTGAACGGCAACTGTACTGAAAAGCACGATACTGCTTCCTTCATTCAACTTAGGAAGGTACTGTTGAATTGAGTTAATTGCACCTAATACATTCAATTCAAAATCAATCTGAAAATCAACAGCTTTAATTGATCGAAATGGTTTCAGTGTTATACTTCCTGGGAAATAAACCAATCCATCTATATTTCCTTCCAACGCGGGAAATTCATTTTTTAATGGATCTGCCACTAAAAAATCTCCAAATTCAGAATTATCTGAACGCGAAAAAGAAATTACTCGATTCCCCTTTTTCTCTTGTTGTTTTCGTGCTTCGATAGCAATATCGGAGTTTGCTCCAATGAACAGAAATGTTTTCATACTAATCAAAACATCTAAAAGAGGAATATTGTTTTGAATGCTATGAATGTATAGACCAGAACATGATAAATTTTGTAGCTAAGGTTACAAAAGAAAAATAGCTGAATGTGTACCTTTGTAGTATGAGTAACTTTAATCAAATCATCCAGTCTGATATTCCCACCCTAGTTGACTTTTATGCCACTTGGTGTGGACCATGTAAAACAATGCATCCAATTTTGGACAAACTAAAAGAAAAGTATGGAGATAAAATTCGAGTTTTAAAGATCGATGTAGATAAAAATCAAGCAGTTGCGAATCAATTCAGAATTCAAGGAGTTCCGACTTTCGTTTTATTTAAGTCAGGAAATAAAATTTGGAGAGAAAGTGGAGCTTTTCCTTTATCAGTGTTAGAAGGGAAAATTAAACCCATTTTTAGTTTTTTTTTTAAAGTGACCATATTAACGAATTACATCTAACGGAATCTAAAGATTGCAGCCCTATTTTTCACAACAGCATTCAATTTACAGTATCACTCAATAAAAAAATGAATCACCTATAAACATTTTAAAATCAATTAAATAGGAATATTTACAGCCTTCTTTTTGAAATAATTTTAGGAGATATAAAAAAAATTAATGAAAGGTTAGCATTATTTCAAAAAATGAGTATTTTTGAAAAAAATAGTTTATGAAAAATCTTTTTACCATAATTTTACTTTCAATTTCTTTTTGCGCTTTTAATCAACAAAGATCGTGTCATACAATGGATAATCATGAACGACTTTTAGCCGAAGATCCCCAATTATTTGAAAGGCAACAAAAGATAGAAGAGTATACAAACTATGTTGTAAACTCCGGAAAAGTTGATAAAGCCAAGGCAATTATTACAATTCCAGTTGTGGTTCATGTCATTTACAACACCGCAGGTCAAAACATTTCTGATGCTCAAATTCAATCTCAATTAGATATTCTCAATAAAGATTTTAGAAAATTAAATACGGACTTAAACCTAATTCCTTCAACCTTTTCTAGCCTAGTAGCAGATGTTGAAATAAATTTTTGTTTGGCAAATAGAGATCCAAATGGAGCATCTACAACAGGTATTTTAAGAGTTCCTACTTCCGTTGTATCTTTTTCAACCAATGACGCCATGAAAAATACTTCAACGGGTGGAAGTAGTGCTTGGCCTGCTTCACAATATTTAAATTTATGGGTATGTAATATGGGCGGTGGCATTTTGGGATATGCACAATTCCCAGGAGGAGCAGCATCAACTGATGGAGTAGTTGTAGGCTACACATGTTTTGGTTCATCAGGCACAGCTCAAGCTCCATTCAATAAAGGAAGAACAGCGACTCATGAAGTTGGTCATTGGTTAAATTTAAGACATATTTGGGGAGATGCAACTTGCGGTAGCGATTTGGTTTCCGACACTCCTGTTCACAATACTTCAAATTATGGATGTCCGTCTCATCCTCGTTCTAATTCATGCGGAACAAGTGCTGAAATGTTTATGAATTACATGGATTATGTTGATGACGCATGTATGCAAATGTTTTCGAATGGTCAAAAATCTCGTATGCAAGCTTTGTTTGTTTCAGGTGGTGCAAGGGCGGGATTAGCTACTTCAATTGGGTGTTCAGGATCAACTGGTGGTGGAACAACTACTCCGTCATATTGTGTAGCTTCAGGAACAAACACGCAATTTGAATGGATATCAAATGTCAAATTCAACACAATAAATAATACTTCTGTGGGTGGTAGTGGATACGCTAACTATACTTCTATTTCTACAACAGTAAACAAAAACGCTTCATACACAATTACGTTAACCCCATCATTTGCTGGGACAGTTTATACCGAATATTTTAAAGTGTATATAGACTATAATGGAGATTTAGATTTTATCGACGCAGGAGAGCTTGTATACTCGTCGGCAGGAACAACCGGTGTTGTAAATGGTACTATTACCATTCCATCTACAGCTGTTACAGGGAATAAAAGGATGCGCATAGTAATGAAGGATGCATCAACGGGTAGTCCTTGTGAGACTTTTGTTTATGGTGAAGTGGAAGACTATACTTTATCAATTCAAGATGCAACAACAGGAACAACATGTGGTGCACCAGCAAATTTATCAACATCTGCGATTACAGCAACTTCATCGACGGTTTCTTGGCCAGCAGTTTCAGGAGCCTCTAACTATACATTACAATACAAAAAATCAACAACCACATCTTGGACATCGTTGACAACAACAACCAATACTTACAACTTAACTGGCTTGAGCTCATCCACCCTATACAATTGGCAAGTTCGCACAAATTGTTCAAGCGGTAGTAGCGCCTATACCATCGGTACAAATTTCACAACACTTGCGAGTATCTCAACTTCTTGCACAGACACCTATGAATCAAATAACACATTATCAGCAGCTAAATTGATTTCAGTTAATACAAATATTACAGCCCTAATCAATACAAGCACAGACTTGGATTGGTTTAAATTTTCAAATACATTGACTGCAAAAAACATTCGTGTTACCTTGTCTAATTTGCCTGCTGACTACGACTTAAGGCTTTATAATAGCTCAGGAACTCTTTTATATACATCTGCTAATGGTGGAAATACAGCTGAAATAATAAAATATAACAATGCACCAGTTGGTACGTACTACATTAGAGTGTTCGGGTATAATGGGGTATTTAACGCAAATACTTGTTACACATTGAAATCCGAAATTTCAAGTACTGCGTTTAAACAAATTGAAGGGGCAGAAGAAATTGAAATAGTTACAGAGAATCAACTTTTCGATGTCTATCCAAATCCATCAAATGGATCATTCACCTATATTATTGACTCAGAATTTATTGGAGATTACAAAGTTCTGATAACAGATTCATACGGAAGGATAATCATGCAAGATGATATTTCAAAAGATGACCAATTAATCAAAAACACAATAAATTTAAATAATCCTTCTGAAGGAATATATTTCGTTACGGTTGATAATGGGATTTCTAGACAGCAAGTTAAATTAATGGTAATAAACAAAGAGTAAACATTATTTTCAGTTTATTCTTTTTTGTATTTTCTTTCAGCGAAATACCACATTGATCCGCTATAAATTAATCCCCCAATCAGGCCGGAAAGCACTAGGGCAATAAAATTTAATCTATTGCCATCTTGCCATTTCAAAAACAATTGAACTAATGTAAATGGTAAACCAAAAAATAATAATCCTCTAATTAAGAAAAAATTAAGGAATCCTTTTTTCCGTGTTGTTTCCCAATTTTCTTTTCCGAATTTCATTATTTCGAAAATAACTTAAGTGATAAGCTCAGTTTTTCACGAATTTCTGTGCGATCAATGATATAATCCAAGAAGCCATGTTCCAACAAAAACTCTGAAGTTTGGAATCCATCTGGTAAATCCCTACCTATTGTTTCTTTTACCACGCGTGGTCCTGCAAAAGCAATTAAAGCTCCGGGTTCAGCAACGTTAATATCACCCAACATAGCAAAGGAAGCTGTTACTCCACCCGTTGTTGGATCAGTTAAATAAGAAATGTATGGTAATTTTTTTTCTGCTAATTGACCTAGTTTACCAGAAACTTTCGCCATTTGCATCAGTGAAAATCCGGCTTCCATCATTCGTGCTCCACCCGATTTAGATATAATCATAAACGGACAGTTTTGCTTCATCGCTTCATCAATTGCTCGACTAATTTTCTCTCCCATTACAGCCCCCATGGAACCACCAATGAAAGCAAAATCCATCGCTGCAACAACGAAATCTTGTCCATCCAATTTCCCGTGAGCAGTGCGCACAGCATCTTTTAATCCAGTGGCTTTTTGGGTAGAGCTAACACGATCTAAATATTTTTTAGTGTCCTCAAATTCTAACGGGTCACCTGAAGTTAACTTTGGGTCTAGTTCTTTGAATTTTTTATCATCAAATATCAAATTAAAGTAATCACCGGCACTAATTCTTTCGTGATGGGAACACCGATCACAAACAAAATTATTCTTAGCGAAGTCATCTGAAGTAAAAAGAGTCTTACAATTTGAGCATTTAACCCACAATCCTTCTGGCGTTTCCTTTTTTTCTTTTGTCGAGGTGGTGATTCCCTCCTTATTTCGTTTAAACCAACTCATTATTTTTAATTTTATTCAGTAACTATTTAGCTAAACTATTCACATTATTCAAATCAGAAAATGCTCGTTCTAAACGTTTAATAAAGGTCAATTCTGATTCTCTAATCCATTTGCGCGGATCGTAATATTTTTTATTCGGCTGATCATCTCCCTCCGGATTTCCAATTTGTGTGTGCAAATAATCGATTTTAGAAGAAATATAATCTCTCGTTCCCTCTGTATAAGCAAATTGCAAATCCGTATCAATGTTCATTTTTATGACTCCATAAGAAATAGCTTCTCGTATTTCCTCCAACGTAGAACCAGAACCTCCATGAAAGACAAAATCAATTGGATTACTTTCCGTATTAAATTTTTGTTGAACGAATTCTTGTGAATTTTTTAAAATCACGGGAGTCAGTTTCACATTACCTGGTTTATAAACACCATGAACATTACCAAATGCAGCTGCAATCGTAAAACGCGGTGAAATCTTCATTAATTCCTCGTAGGCAAAAGCAACTTCTTCCGGCTGAGTGTAGAGTTTTGAAGAATCAACATCTGAGTTATCAACTCCATCTTCTTCGCCACCAGTAATCCCCAGTTCTATTTCTAAAGTCATGCCCATTTTAGACATTCTATCCAAATATCGCTTACATATTTCCAAATTCTCAACCAAAGGTTCTTCAGATAAATCAATCATGTGCGAGCTATATAACGATTTACCTGTTAGGGCAAAGTGTTTTTCACTGGCATCCAGCAAACCATCTATCCAAGGCAATAAATTTTTTGCGCAATGATCCGTATGTAAAATCACAGTAGCGCCATACGCTTCAGCTAAAGTATGAATGTGTTGAGCACCCGCAATCCCCCCTAAAATAGCCGATTGCTCATTCGCATTAGACAACCCTTTACCCGCATTGAATGAAGCCCCTCCATTAGAAAACTGGATAATAACAGGTGAATTTAACTTTGCGGCTGTTTCCATCACTGCGTTTACCGTACTTGAACTAGTAACATTAACGGCAGGTAATGCATACCCATGTTTTTTTGCGTGTTGAAAAATGGCTTGAACTTGATCGCCCGTAGCAACTCCAGAATTGATTGACATATGAATCTATTTTGTAGACAAAGATAATACTTTGAATCATTTCATTACCATAGAATCCATGGATAATTTTGTTTAAATCCATTTAGTAATCCTTCTGTATTTTCATCCAATTTTAATTCTGTTTCAGTCTGATGTGAAAAGCGTTTCCTGATTTGTCTGATTTGATTTATTGTGGATTTTGTTTCATCAGTAAAATAAATTTCGGAAAAACGTTTCCAAACATACTCAATAGCTTCTTCATTTGGATGTACTCTATCTTGCTTAAAAAACCGATAGTCGCGCAATTCATCCAAAACAATTTCATAGGATGGGAAATAATCTGCATTTCTTTCAGTAATCAATTCCGATACAACCTCTATTAATCGAGCTTTACTTCTTGTATTTTCGATTACTCCATCGCGCGTGTGTCTTACTGGACTGACGGTAAATAAAATTTTTAAACTGGGATTGAACTCCTGTAAAACATTAAGAACTGATCTCCACAGTGACACTATTTCAGCTTGTGTTGCTAACTCTTTTTGAAAAAGATTTCCTGGTTTTTTATGGCAATTTGCAACAACCACAGTTGACTCTAATTTATATACAAAAGCAGTCCCAAAAGTTACGATCAAGAATCCTGATTTTGACAACTGATGACGCAATTGTTGGCGATTTCGCAAAATTAAATCCGTTATTTCTACGTGCGAAGACCCAACTATTTTGGTAGATGCTTCCCAGGAATAAAACTTAGTATCTCTCTCTAAAACAGCAATTTCGTTTGATGTATTGATTGCATTTAGCACCTGTTGAGCCAATGAAACAGGATTGAATATTGTACCAAATGGATTTACAAAGGCATCAAATCCAGACAACTTCGCCTCTGAACCAATTTCATCTGAAAAACAACTACCAATAAAGGTAAGAGCATGAGAATGATTTATTTTATGCTTAGACGCTGGGATTAAAAATGGCAAAAAAAACTGGTTCACCTAGTGCAAAATTAAATTTCTAGCATTTTCAATTGCCGCAGGAGTAATAATTTCACCACTCATTAATCGTGCAATTTCAGTTACTTTATCCTCACCATTCAACCATTCAACTTTTGAAATAGTTCTATCACCCTTTTGCATTTTTTCAACTTTCGCGTTATGATTTGCCTTTGCAGCAACTTGAGGTAGATGTGTAATTGCAAATAATTGGGATTCATTACTCATTGAACCGAGCAAAGAGGCGATTTTATGTGCCACTTCTCCAGAAACTCCGGTGTCTATTTCATCAAATAAAATCGTGGGTAACTGGCGCTTCTCTGATATTAATTTTTGCAAAGCCAACATCACTCTAGATAATTCACCACCACTTGCCGCTTTTTCAATAGATATGGGAGTAATTCCCTTATTTGCAGAAAATAACAACTGAATTTCAGTATTACCTGAGACAGTCAAGTTTTCAGATTGAGTCAATTGAAATAACAATAACGTGTCAGGCATTTTTAACTCAGTCAATATTACCTGAATCGATTTAGAAATTGGTCCAACCGCATTTAATCGATTATTATGGAGAATTCCAGCACGAATAATTAGTTCGTCGTGAGCTTGTTCAACATCTCGATTTAAATTCTCTAATTCTTCGCGCATCAAATCTGTGTCATCCACCGAATTAGTTAATTCAATCATCAAAACCTTCAATTCTTCTTGTGATTGTTTTTGATGTTTTGACAACAATCTGTTAAACGCATCTAAATGCCCTGTAAGCTGAACAATTTTATCGGGATTCATTTCCAAATTGTCTGCAAAATTTTCAGCTTCTTCACCAATATCCTTCAATTCAGGAATTATACTGGCTAACCGATCTTTTAACTCATTTAAGTTTACATTGCTTACATTATTCCGATCTAATGCAGATTTTAATGAAATTAAACTGGAATAAATACCCGATTCAGCATGAATTGTCTGGGCTAAATGATAAAAATTAGACTTTAATGACTCACTATTTTCCAAGGTATGCAACTCATTTTCAATTAGACTAAAATCAATTTGTCCCAAATTTAGTTCTGCTAATTCATTTAATTGAAATTGGTTATAATCAAGCCATTTAAGTCTTTCTTCGTATTTTTCCTGCTGATCTAATTGTAATTGCTGCTTACTTTTCCATTGGTGAAATAGTCCCAAATACGCTGTTTTATCATTTTTTATACCAGCTAAACAATCCAGCATATCTAATTGATAACTTTTATCTTTGAGTTCAAGTGTATTGTATTGAGAATGAATATTCACCAGTTGTGATGCAAGGCCACGTAACACTTGCAATGAAACAGGAGTATCGTTTATAAATGCACGCGATTTTCCTTGAACATTAATTTCCCTTCGAATCAAAGTAGTTGCATTAAAATCAATATCATTTTCTTCAAAAAATGACTGAAAGGTTTCCGCTATTTGAAATTCAGCCTCGACGAAACACTTTGAACTATCAGGACCAATTACTGTAAAATCAGCACGTTCTCCTAAAATCAAATCCAATGCGCCTAATAAAATTGATTTTCCAGAACCTGTTTCACCCGTTATAACGGTAAACCCTTTTTTGAACTCAAGTTCAATGTAATCGATTAAAGCAAAATTAGAAATCCTCAGAAATGCTAACATTATTGTAATATTTCCTCGTACTTGGATGCATTTGAAGGATCAATTTTCTTCATCAAATTCACGATATCCGTTTTATCTTTTTGTTCTGCATCTGATGCAAGCTCCTTAATTTCTATCCGTTTGGCTTGAACAAAATTGATTAAGTTAATCGAATTTGGGCGTGATTGAGTAACGGTGTTCAATTTAGCTAATGCATCAAACATTTGTTTTCGTGCCGCTACTTTGTCTTCATTTAATTTGTCTACTCCTTTGCGATGATAGAGAAAATTACATTCGCGCAAAGGTTCAAACAATTGATGTAGTACATTATCAACCAACCAAAATCTATTTTTTTTGGATGTTTCATTCGATTTCCATCCGGAAGCCCCAGAACTTTGAGCCAATGAAACAATTTGTTGAGCTTCGTTGAAATAAGCTGTCCCACCTTTCAATGAAAAAGAATCATAGTCCATTCCAATTATGTAATAAGCATAAAATGCGAGAATTGAAGTCAGATTATCTCTAAATTGATTCGGCGCATAAATTAATAAGGCATTCCGCGAAAAACTAAATGTGATATTTTCATCCAAAAAATTCAACAATGTTGTGTTATAGGTTGAATTGAACGCTGGACGTGTTGATTGAACTTGCAATGATCCAGAATAAGATCCCGTTGAAGGTTTTTCCTTAATTTGTAATTGAAGCACGCAATTGATTCGTTCCTCAACCTTAAATTTATCCTTAGTCCATTGGGTATTATTCATCATATCCGTTATGGTCTGTTTCAATTGTGCAATAATATCCTGATCAACAGTTGTTAATTCTAGCTTGGCATCAGCGACAATCGTTACTTGACAATTTAATTCCTGTGTATAAAAATAAGTTGTTCCAAAAGACAGGATAAATACGAGGATAAGTTTCTTTTTCATTAGCTAATCATTTCTTGTATATGCAAAACGATTTCTTGGGCAATTTCGTACTTCGACTTTAAAGAAAATTCAGTTTTGTTTTTTCTTTTATCTAAGATAGTTACTTTATTTGTATCCGTCGCAAAGCCGGCTCCCTTATCTTGCAAAGAATTTAAAACAATACAATCCAAATTTTTTATCTCTAATTTAAAGGAAGCGTTTTCCAATTCATTTGAAGTCTCTAGCGCAAACCCAACCAAAAATTGAGCATCTGTTTTCATTTGCCCAGCCCATTGCAAAATATCTGGATTCTTGACTAATTCAAGTGACAATTCATTCGATTTCTTTTTTATTTTATCTAACGATACCTCCTTAGGCCGATAATCCGCTACAGCAGCCGAAAAAACACCAAAATCTTGTTCCTTCCAATATTTTTGAACCTCCACAAACATCTCATCTGCAGAGAGGACAGGAATCAAGTCAAGATTTTCATGCGACAATGTTAAGTTTGTTGGTCCAGTAATCAATTTTACTTTAGCCCCCTTTTTCAGAAATACTTCCGCCAACGCAAAACCCATTTTTCCGCTGGAGTGATTTCCAATAAAACGAACAGGATCGATGGATTCATAAGTTGGTCCAGCAGTAATTAAAACTTGCTTTCCTTCAAAAGAACGTTTTGATTCTGAAAACAACAATAAGTTAATGTCATTAAAAATCTTTTCAGGTTCTGCCATTCGACCTGGCCCTACTAATCCACTCGCTAATTCTCCAAATTCTGCAGGAATAACAAGAACTCCATCTTTTTCAATCAATTCTAGATTCCGAAAAACAGTTGGATGTTGATACATGTCTAAATCCATTGCTGGAGCAACAATTGTGGTTCCTTTCATGGAAAAATACACCGACATTAATAGGTTATCACAAATTCCATTAGCCATTTTTGCCAATGTATTTGCCGTCAACGGAGCAATAAGGAAACAATCAGCCCATTCAGCCATTGATACGTGGTTGTTCCAAGTTTTATCATCTGAAATAAGCTCTGAAAAAACTGGATTTCCTGAAAGTGTGGATAAAACCAAAGGGGTAACAAATTCTTTGGCATCAGGTGTCATAATACAACGTACCTCGAGACCTTGTTTTTTAAATGAGCGAACTAATAAAGGGATTTTATACGCGGCAATGCCCGCGGTAACACCAATCAATACGCGTTTGGAACGCATTATTTTTCTGACTCTGGGTTTCTGATAAAGAGTTTATCTTCCAATAATTCTTGCGTAGCGATTGCAGTTGGTTTCGCCATCTTCTCATAATGACGAGAAATTTCGATTTGCTCTCGATTTTCAAAAATCTCCTCTAAATTGTCTGTTGTAGTGTTAAATTCTTGAAGTTTTTGAGTTAATTCTTCTTTTAACGTTGCGCTAATTTGATTCGCTCTTTTAGAGATAGCTGCAATTGACTGATATATATTTCCTGTTTTCTCTTCAATAAGAATAGTATCTCTTGTTACAGTTGATTTCTCAGCAGTTATGTTTTTGAAATTCATTGCTCTGACTTTCTTTTAGTTAATACATTTAATTCTTTTTCCGATTCCATTTCAACGTAATTCAGTGATTTAACGAATTCTGAATCAGGAAATAGGGATGCAAAGTTACGATATCTTTCTATAGTTTGTTCAAATCGCTCACTTTTTTTATTTGAAATACTGTTTTTCGCCAAGAAAAATGAATTTTTTATCAACATTGCCCATGCTTGATCAATAAATTTTGAACGAGGATAATTTTCTAAGAAAAGCAGGGAAGCTGTAACGGCGGCTTTGAATGATTCTGTTTTGCTGTATAATTTTACCATTTCAAATTCTTTGATTTCAATTTTTAACCGCAAATTATCTATGATATGATTACAGCTATCAATTAGAGTAGAATTAGGATATTCGTTAACAAATTGTTGAATATTATTAATCGCAACATTCGTTTCATCTTGGTCCAAATGAAATTCCGGTGAATTTTTAACACTACACATAGCTACCATAAACAAACTTTCTTCTACTTTATCACTGTATGGATATCGTTGAATAAACGAATTAAAATAGTAGCCAGCCATGTAATAATCTTTAAGATTAAAGTAGGACTTTGCTAATCGATAATAAGAAACTTGACCCTGATCTGTTTTGGGAGAATTTTGATAAATCTGCTCAAACAAAACGATTGCCTTATTAAATTTTGCATCATCAAATAACTGATTCGCTAGCGCAAATTTCTCCTGATAATCATCAGATTTCACAATTTTTTGGTAATCGGAACATCCAACAAGCAAAATAGACACTAATACTAACAATATATTTCCCCTCATCTACTTTTTATTATTTAACCCGTAAACTTTTTCCAATTTGCAAGGATGTTGTTGGTTTTATTCCATTTAATTTGCACAGTGCCGAAACAGTCGTGCCATACCTCGAGGCGATTTTTGATAAATTATCACCACTTTTTACTTTGTAATAAATTACCGTTTCTTTTTTAACTGGTTTGGGTTTAACAGGAATTGTTTTTTTCGCTATCTCCTGTTTTTCAACTGGTTTAATATACTCAATTGGTTTAGTCCCTGGACTGAAGAGGTTTTTATGAATAAACAATTTTTCAATTTTCAATTTTTTAGATACTACATCAATATAAACCTCCGGATTGATTGGCGCATCAAAAAAACGCACCTCAAAATGAAGGTGTGGACCAAAAGAATGCCCTGTATTGCCACCTAACCCCAACACATCACCAGCCTTAATCTCGTCATTTGGCTGAACTAATAATTTACTTAAATGGGCATAATAAGTCTCCAAGCCATTGTAATGACGAATAATAACCAAATTACCAAAACCACCCTCATTAAATTTCGCATAGCGTACTTTACCCGACCATGCGGCTACAACTGTGTCACCTACATTCAAGTTCAAATCAACCCCATTGTGATTTTTACCCCATCGCGGACCAAAGGGAGATGTTTTAACTCCTGGAACGGGCATTGCAAAAGCTAAATCCTCTTCTTTTGCGACATTTAACCAAAGAGTGTCCTTCAATTGCGATGGATCAGATGATTTGGTAGAAGTAAAACATTTTTGATTATCCCAACCTTGTGAGAACTCTACAGTACTCAATAATTTTAGACTTGTATAAATACCTGGATTTAAAATGCCGTCAAACCCTTTATCTTTGAGATATTCCCATGTACGATTCGAATAAAGAACTATATCACCGTTGGGCGTGGATATTGTATCGATAATTTTGTGGGTTTGAGATTGAACCGTAAGGAAACAAAAAAATACAAAAAATAAAATAAAATATGTTCGTTTTAAAACAATCATTTAACAAGTAGTTATATCCAAAGATAGTATTATTTCGATTATTTCGATATCACATCCACAACTTGTATTGTGTAAAATAGGCTTTCATCTGAATCTAACTTCCTGTCTAGCCCTTTAATTTGTGCGATTTCTGATGGCGGTAACCAGATAAAAACACCTTGCCCCTTTTTAGCATTTGTTAACGCTTTCTTTAAGGATTTTGGAGTTATTTCATCCTCAAATCTATTTGAAATCAACATATTTTTTGCGTGCGTATTGATTATTCCTATTTCTGTGGTTGAATTTGCCAGTATGTGAAACTTTATTATTTTTCCAGGTCCAAAACTCAAATCCGTTTTTTCATTTTTCTTCAAGCTCCAACGCCAAATTTTCGCACCATTTTCAACAATTACTGGCTTAATTTTTTTAACAATATGAATTTGCAACAAATTATCCGCATTAGCAGGTAAAACATCTCCCAATGCATGATCTGATCTCCCCAATTCAGCAGGAATAACAATCGTTGCAACATCACCCACATGCATTGCCAAAATCGCTTCATCCCACCCTTTTGTTTGCATATTATACCCTACCATAAATGGTAAATCCGATTTGGTTATTTTCGAACTCCCATCTACCAGCTTCCCGTTAGGCAGCGTCACCACATAATTGATAAGAATTACATCGCCTCTTTCAATGTTTGCTCCTTTTCCTTTAAATGCCCATTTTATTTTTAAACCATTGGGCTTAACTAATGAATCAATGTATTTAACATTTTTGGAAAGGGAATTCACTTTCTTATTGTTTGGGTCGGGTTGAGTTTTTTTAGTCACAGCTTCACCACAAGAGGCAAAGACCCCAATATAGAGTATTATGAAGATTCGATTAATCATTGATTTTATTGTTTTTAGTCACTTTTATTAACTCAATATCTACTTTAATAGGCGACATTGGTGGTATTTTTTCAAAATCACCCAGTAAACCGTGAGCCAAATTACTTGGTAAAATAAGCACAGCTTTTTCACCTTCATTCATACATTTAATCCCTTCTTGAATTCCAGATTCTATTGAACTTTTATCTACCAAAAACAAATCAACATCCGATGAGTCTGTTTGATAACAAATGGAGCCGTTTAACAAAGAAATTTTTATCGAAACCTCCACTGAATCACCAGGCTGCGCTTTTGTACCATTTGATTTTTTGACTATTTGGTACCTTAATCCTGTTCCTGTAGTTTGGGTTTGAATTTCGCTGTGATGACTAAGGAATAAATTGATTTGCAATTCTTCCTCCTTTAATCTATCCTTGTTGAAACCAACTGAAGTGCTATCATTCCATGTATTTCCAGTGGCTACTTGTTCCTTTATACTTTCGTCGCATGAAACAAAAATTAAAGAGAAAAAAAATAAAGAGAAAAAATAATTTACACTCATAGAGAATTATAAAAACCAGATAAAACAATAGCCTTGAAACGTTCTTTTGTCAAAAAGATACTCTCTGCACTAAAACCTCCAGCAGCATATTTATGTCCACCACCATTAAAATTTACGGAAGCCAATTCGTTCACAAAATAGGACCCTTTTGAACGGAAAGAAATTTTCACTCCTTCGTCCGTTTCGATGAACAAGGCAGCTACCCTAATATTTTCAATAGATAGAATGGTATTCACGAGTCCTTCAGTATCGCCTTTTTGATAATTAAATTGGTTAAGCTCTTTGACCTCAAGGTAAATTAAGCCTATCGGTAAATCCTGAAGTATCTCAAGCTTTTCAACAATTGCATAAGACTTTAATTTAATACGGTCTAGTGTGTTTGTGTCAAAAATAGACTCATGAATAACAGCGTGAGGAAGTCCTGTTTCTAGCAATTTTGCAGTAATCTCATGAGTTCTAGACGATACTGATGGAAATCGAAATGATCCTGTATCTGTCATTATCCCTAAATAAATATACCGAGCAATTTCTTGATCTAATAAATCTAATTGTCCACTTTGTTCAATTAATTCAAAAATTAATTCAGATGTTGATGCAATTGCAGTCTCAGAAATGGATACTACTGCAGAAATTGTTGGGTTTTGGTGATGGTCAATCAGGATTTTTTTTGATGCAGAATTCTGTACAAATGCCCCAAACTCATCCCCCAATCTGTCATACGAATTATAATCTAAGCAAAAGAGAAGATCTGATTCTTGAACAAACCTGATTACAGCTTCCCTATTGTCTTTAAACAAATTTATCGAGTTAATGTCTTTCAACCAATGAAATGATGCTGATGCCTGGTCTGGATGACAAACAACTACTTTATTATTGAATTTTTGAATAAATTTCAATAACGCAAGTGAACTACCTAAAGAGTCTCCATCTGGAGATTTGTGGGATGTAATCACTATATTTTTAGCCGTCTTTATCAAGCCTAAAACTGTTTCAAAATCTTCTTTTCGATCTAACATATTATGTTCATTCAGTAAATTATGTAAAGTTAGTATTTAATCAAGAATAAAATCAACGTATGTAAGTTGGGTGTTAGCTAAATATTAATTATTTTTGTGAAAGAGGGCAACCCAATTTGAAACTTGCACGTCCTTTTATTGCTAAGCTAAATTATGAAAACATTTTATTCATTTATAATATCAATTTTAGGGATTTTAACAATTAACTTTTCCAATGCTCAAACAGTTAATTTATGTCTAGGAGATGATGCTACAATCTGCGCTGGACAGGCCGTTGCAATTACAAACTGTAATTCTGGTAACAATGCAAATAACGCTGCTGGTATTTATTTAAATGCCCCATCAAGTGTCAGTTTAACAGATGATGTATGGTCAGGAGTGGTTAATATTGGATTTACATTTAATTTCTATGGTCAAAACTATACTCAATGTGTTATTGGATCAAACGGTCTTATTTCATTTAATGCGACTCAGGCTACCCAATATTGCCCTTGGTCTTTAACGGGTGGTCCACTGCCAAACACTTTATTAACAGGTGCACGTAATTCTATCATGTTGACGTATCAGGATATTAACCCAAGTTTAGGCGGGCAAATTCAATACCAAACAGTGGGTACCGCTCCGAATAGAAAGTTCGTGGTGCTCTATAAAGACGTCTACATGTTTAGTTGTACTTCACAATGTAATTATATGGCAATTGTTTTACAAGAAACCACTAATATTTTTGAGCTACATATTGGAAATAAACCACTTTGTAATTCATGGAACAGCGGTTTAGCAATTCAAGGATCAGAAAACAATCCGATGACTGTTGCTCATACAGTTACTGGTAGAAATAACGCAGTTTGGTCTGCAAATCAAGACGGTAGAAGATTTACGCCAACAAGTGCTTCAAACACGAATAGTTATACTATTAATCAGATTCCTTATTTAATGGTAAATAGTCCTGGTAGTAATTTTGTTTGGCAAGCAGTAAATGCAACTGGCACCGTATTGGCAACATTTCCATATAATAATGGGGTACTTAATTTACCCTCCACTAATCCAAATTATGCTATACCAGCAGGGACTTCTGGTTACTTTTTATCTGGTTCAGCTTGCGGAACGAGTATTGGGTCTATTACAAGTGATACTACCTGGTTAACAGTTGCAAATCCAATTTTAACAGGAACTTCAACACCAGATATTTGTTCACAATCATTAGGTTCAGTAACCGCCGTGCCAGGAGCAACGTCTCCACCGCCATATACCTTTAGCTGGCCACTTTTAGGAGCTTCGGGCCAAACAGTTAATAATGTTGCAGCAGGAACATATACAGTCTTTATGACTGATGGTAATGGTTGTACGGCCAATGGTTCTGTAGTTGTTGGAGATACGCCAGCGAGTTTTACTGGTTCCATTACACAAGTTAGTTGTCCAGGTGGGCTAAATGGAACAGCCACAGCAACGATGAATCCTGCATTAGGTGTTGTTTCTTATTTGTGGAGTGATGGACAAACTACTCAGACAGCAGTTGGCTTAGCTGCTGGAAATCATACGTGTACTGTGACATCTAGTATAGGTTGTTCAGGAACAGTTGCTGTTACGGTAACTGAAATCCCACCAATGATTCTAAGCATTACGAATCAAGTGGATGTTACTTGTAATTCAGGGTCAGATGGTATTGCCCTAATCAATGCAGTTCAAGGCACTTCCCCTTATACTTATAGCTGGAACAACTCGGCATCAACTAGCAATATTGCAACAGATTTAAATGCAAACATACATACTGTTTCTGTAACAGATGCCAACAACTGTATTCAAACCATTCAAGTAACAATTGGAGAACCTGTTCCCCTTTCGATTAATTTCATCACTCCCGATTCCATGATTTGCCCTGGTACTATTATTAATTTAATAGCATTAGGTTCTGGCGGTTCTTCTCCGTATACTTATACTTGGACTGAAAACGGAACAACTTTAAATACTGGAAGCAATTTTTCAGTTGAACCAAACACATCTAACACCCAATATTGCGTTACTCTTTCGGAACAATGCGGCTCCCCTACCACACAAGCGTGTGTTGTAATAACATTTCCAACTCCAATAATTCCAAGTATTGTTCCAGACAAACCCAAAGATTGTATACCTGGAGAATTTACATTTACTAACACTTCATCTAATGCTGGAGCAGTTTCTGTTACCCAATATGCATTTTCAAATGGGGATGTATACAACTTAATTGGGACTGAAAATCTTACTGCTATATTTCCTAATATTGGAATTTATGACGTTCAAATGACGGTTACATCAAATTATGGGTGTGTTTATATTAGTTCGATAGACGACCTTATTGAAGTTACACCAGTACCAACTGCAGATTTTACCGTTTCTAAAAATCCTGCAACATGGTTCGAGACTGCAATTCAAACATCAGATATATCTCTGGGTAACATTACAATTTGGAATTGGTCAAGTCCTGGGGCTGTATCGATTGCTTCAAGTGGATCAAGTGCTTTAATTACGTATCCTGAAGGACAAGTTGGTACTTATCCTATTACACTGACAGTAACAACGGGAGAAGGGTGCTCAGATTCAATAACCCTTGAAATTGAAATCGTACCAGATATCATCATGTACGTTCCAAATTCATTTACTCCTGATGATGATGAACATAATCAAAACTGGTCCATTCAAATTGATGGAATTGACTTTGAGAATTTTGAACTTGTCCTATACAATAGATGGGGCGAAATGATTTGGGAATCAAATGATGCTAAAGGAGTTTGGGATGGAACTTATCGTGGAAGAACGGTTTCAAATGGTACTTATATTTGGAAATTATCTTTCAAAGAAAAGGATAATGATGGACGTAAGCTTTATACGGGTTATGTAAACGTAATAAAATAAAAAATGATGAAGTCTATTTTGGGTATCTTCTTCTTGATTTCTCTGGTTTCATGTGAGGTCATTAATAGTGCGATGCAAACAGTTGATGTTACAAATAATAACACGAAACCAGGACTAACTAATGATGAAGTAATCTCTGGTTTAAAAGAAGCGTTACAAGTAGGGA
>Ga0208975_1000464_pt1 | contig 19738 bp, 18 predicted proteins | sample GreLakmeER78MSRF_FD_187700 | JGI IMG/M metagenome (GOLD analysis project Ga0208975, IMG submission 187700) | Freshwater lentic microbial communities from great Laurentian Lakes, MI, USA - Great Lakes metaG ER78MSRF (SPAdes) | ecosystem: Environmental > Aquatic > Freshwater > Lake | place: Great... | reverse complement strand
TCGTCCACAATTCATGCGCCAGATGTGCAGATTGCCAAGCGATTATCCAGACTCAGCACTATCACTTGACACGATCCAAAGATTGATAGGACATGACAAGCCAATTGTTGGCGCAACCTATTTTGGCCGCCATGCGGATGGTCGTGCTATAAATAGTTTGCACAATGATTCTGAATACCGAGAGCGAGTGAATTCATTCACTGATTCTGTAATGCCATGCAACTGGCTTGGCACTGGCTGCATGTTGATCAAGCGCGAAGTGTTTGAAACAATGATGAATCAGTTCCCTGAATTGGCGCCAGGAAATGACGAGTTGCCATGGAACTTCTTCCAGCCAGACACAGATGGTGCTGGAGAAGACATTGCATTTTGTCGACGAGCTCGTGAGTGTGGTTTTCAGCCATATGTTGATACAAAGCTGCAGGCAATTCATGTCGGCTATGGAACATATGGAGTTCACACCTCGAATCTAAGCAAAATGTTATGAAAATTGTCCATGGAAATATTGCAGTTATTGATGGCGACACACATATCTCAAAATGGGTTGAGGAGACAGGACGACTTGATCACGACCAGTATGCTTTGCCGATTATACTTGAGCACATTAAATCAGGCGACACTGTCATTGATGTTGGTGCTTTCATTGGTGATCATACAATTGCTTATATAAATAAAGTTGGCAAGGATGGTCATGTTTATGCATTTGAGCCAAACAAAATTGCATTCGATTGTCTTAAGCATAATTGTCCAAGTGCTGCTGCATTCAATGTCGGATTGTCAGACAAAGAAGAATTTTTGTCATACGAGTTGGCTCCAAATGCAGGAGCAGGACGGATAAAAGAATCAGGACAAGTCAAAATACAAACAATGTGTCTTGATTCATTGGCAATAAAAGATGTTTCATTTATAAAAATCGATGTCGAGGGATTTGAGATGAATGTTTTGAAAGGAGCAAAAGAAACAATCAGCAAGTTCAAGCCAAGCATGTGGATCGAAATAAATGAAACAGCACTAGCAGCAAACAACTGTAGTGCTGAAGAAATTGAAAATTATCTTTCTGGCATTGGATATAAAACAAAGCCATATCCAGAAAAAGGAGACCAGTATGATATTCTTTGCACAACTAAATGAAAACTGACATATTTATTCGTTCATACAGCAATGATTTTGAGTGGTTAAAATATTGTTTAAAGAGCATAAGAAAGTTCTGCAAAGGTTTTAATAATGTCCATATTGCAGTTCCAAATGAAGATGTTTCTAAAATAGATTTTTTAGATGGAGAAATTGTCCATGGAGTTTGTGATAGTTGTGAAGGGTATCTCGCACAACAGGTGACAAAAATGTATGCTGACAATTACTGTGATGCAGATTTTATTTTGCATGTTGACAGCGATTGTGTATTTTTTAAAGAAACACATCCTGAAAACTTTTTCGAATATGGAAAGCCAATAATTCTTTATGATACAGATGTTGTGTCTCCTTGGCCACCAATAGCAAGGATAACACTTGGTTGGCTTGATGAAAAAGAATACATGCGGAGACTGCCAATAATTTATCCACGCTGGATATACAAAGATTTCAGGAAGTGGGTCAAACAAAACCAGAAGCACGAGCTTGAAACTTGGATCTGTTCACAACCATACCGCACCTATAGCGAGTTCAACACACTCGGTCAATGGGCATATAGATATTGCAATGATAAATTCTCGTGGCTAAAATCAGAAGAAAAAGAAACATACGCAATTCAACATTGGTCATGGGGAGGAATTGCAGATCACATAAACAAAATTGAAGAAATACTAAAATGAAAACATTCCTATACGCATTGCAAGTTTATCAAGACGAAATTCCACAAGCCATAAAGATAGCAAGATTGCTTTCTGATTTTGCAGGAGACCAACACTTTGACCATGCAGATTGTTGCGTTGTTTATCGCAGGGATTGTCCAGCGAACAAAAAATTAGAAAATATATTGGCTGAGAGCTTCGAGACAGTCCACGTGCATAGGTCTGCACGTCGTGAGGTTGGTTTTCCTGGTGGGTCTAATGGAGTTTGGTGCGATCTTATGGATCATGCAGCAAATCAGCACACGAAGAAGCTCTGGAACTATAAATTTATTTTAACAACTGAGGTTGATGCTTTGCCGATCGCAAAAGACTGGCAAGAAAAATTAATCGCAGAATGGGACAAGGATTATTCTGTCGCAGGTTGCTGGCACAACAATGGAGAGCATGAGATTGGACACATCAATGGCAATGCAATGTTCCATCCTATGGTCTCAAGAATAAGCCCAAAGATTATTGGTTGCTCAGAAACACGTGCTTGGGACACTTGGTTCGCAGATGAATTCGAAAAGGCTGGATGGAAAAAAATAAAAACAATACAGAATCTTTATAGGAAAAAAGATCTGACAGATAAAGAATTTGATAGCATTGCCAAAGATGGTTGTGTATGGCTGCATGGCGTAAAAGACGACACAGCAATTGATCTTGTTAAGAAAAAGATTTTAGACAAATAAATATTTTTGTTGACGATTGTAAAATATAGAGCGATTTGATGATTACGAGTAATTGCCGATAGCAATTGGTGAGCATCAGACCTGCTGCTGCAGACTGGCCGCAACAAAGTCCTAGCGTGCCGAGGACGAAAAGTAGTGATGGAATTTTCCATCAAAATTCAACCTCAACGATATTTAATTATATCAAAGCACAAACTCAAATTGTAAATATTATGGCAAACGATTGTATTGACTTGTCTGCGGTTCAAAATTTCGCCGCAAAAGACACAAACCGAATTGTAGGACAGATTGGCAAGGTTCTTGCTCGCAAATCTCCCTACATGAATATCCTCAAGGGTGGAACGATTCCGAATGTTTCGGATGTTGTTCGCTCTGTCGTTCAAGAACGAGCAGTTCTTCAGTCCAGCCTCGCAAATCCGACATTCAGTGATGATGTCACACTTTGTGGAACTGGTGCTGATGCTGACGAAGTTGGCTCCACCGAGTATACCTACCAACTGCAGTCTCTGCGTGGTCGTGGTCCTCGTGTCTGCGTAAAAACTTCGCGCACTGCGTTCAAGGGTGCATATCTCCAAGCCCAGATGGCTTTGGAAAAAGGCATTCTTCAAATCATGAACTCTGATATCCGTGCGACTCTTTTGAATCGCTCTGGTGTAAAGTTCTTGGCCAAAAAGGGTCTTTCCTTTGACACTCTTGTCACTGGCGAGTCTCAGGCCATTGACACGAAATTCTACAATGCGCTCCCTGATGCGCAGATGAATTTCAAAACTCTCTACAAGCTCGGATCGCTCCTGCGTGAAGATCTGCTTGCTGAGCCATTTGGCACCTCTGCTGGTGACTTCTTCATGGTGATCGCTTCGATTGACCAAGTTGAGGCTTTCCGCAATGATGCCGATGTCAAAGAAGACCTCAACTATGTTACTGCTGGTTCGTTTAAGCTCGGAAACGACGCTTTGACTGGCTACCAGTTCCAAGGTTATCGTGGTTTTGCTTTCGGCGTTGACTCTCAGCCACTGCGCTTTAATACCTTTGATGGCCAAGGACGTCCTGTCCTTATCGAGCCTGAGATTGGTGTTACTGTTTCCAATGGCCGTGGAGCTCGTCGCAATCCAGCTTGGATTAACGCTAACTATGAGATTGGATTTGTGGTTGCTGGTGACAGCTTCTCGCGTCTGACTCCTGAGCGTTACTCTGGCGAAGGAACTTTCAAGTTCGCTCCGCAGCTCGCGATGGGTGAACTCGAGTGGGTTGCTCAGCGTGATAACGATTGCAACTTGTTCCTTGACTTCGGTCAACACATCTATCAGATTAGTCGTGCTTATCAGCCGATCCGTCCACATGCTGTTGTTCCGTTTGCTTACAAGCGTTGCACCTTCAACACTGGTCTTGAGAACTGCGTAGGCAGCTCTTCAACTGGTCTGTAAGTTAAATTAAACTAGCCACAGAGAGTTCAAATCTCTCTGTGGCTAAAATTTTATATACAATATGAGTGCAATCGACACTGCTGAATTCCGAAAACTTACGCTGCTTGCTGCAGGTATTGATCCTTCTGAAATCCCTCCTGTTTTGGATACTGCTGAGTGGCGAAGGTTGCTTATTGTTGCGATTGAACAAGCAACTTCTGGTGGTGGTGGGACTTCTGGAGTTTCTTCAATTAGTGTTAATGCAGGAGCAAGCCAAACTGGCTCTGTAGCTTTGACAATTCCAGGGATACATAAAACTCAGCATGCCACAGGAGGAACTGATGTTCTCAGTCCTTCCGATATTGGCGCAGTTCAAAATGTAAGTGGCGTTGCTAAAATTGAAAGGGTTACGGCCATGCCAGGATCGCCTGATGCCAATACACTTTACATAGTCATTCCATAATGCCAAATCTAATCGATGCGACGGAATTAAAAATTGGCTCAACTTCTGTTTCGAGAGCTTATCTCGGCAGCACTCGCGTCTGGCCACTTTGGAGCCCATCGGAGATTTCTACAGTTTTTTGGTATGATCCTTCAGATGCATCAACAATCACCGCATCAGGAACTGAAGTCACACAGGTTTTAGACAAGTCTGGCAACAATCGGACACTCACAAGAGATGGAGCAAATCCTGGCCCATTGACAGGAACAAGAACCCTAAATGGCCGAAATGTATTTGCATGGACTGGGAATAATTGTCTTGACAACAATTCATTTACCTATAGTCAATCTACAACGCCATTAAATATTGCAATCATTGCTCGATTTGATGCGGCTTCTCCAGCTGGTTCATTCCTTTTGGCTGGAACAACTTCGTCAGCACTTGGACAAAGAATGTCTTTGCGAGTAAATGCTTCTAGTATATTTGAGATTCTTGGCGGATCAAATGCTGGAGTTAATCAGCCATTCCCTGCAAGCATAATATCAAATAGAGATCAGGCATATTTACTTTTGCCCAGATTCAATGCTGCATCAAGCACATGGAGAGTCAATGGAACTCAAACGAATTCTGGCAATGTCGGAACAAATTCTTTCACAACTATGCAATTCGGGCACAATGAAACTGAAGGACTCGACATGACTGGTTTTATTGCTGAGATTGTTGCATTTGCCAGCAATTCTAACGCAGAGATTGTCGAAGGATATTTGGCTTGGAAGTGGGGACTTCAGTCGAGTCTTCCAGCAGGGCATCCGTATAAAAATTCGGCTCCTTAATTTAAAATAAAATGGCTCAATCCGTTTCAATTCAAAATCCAAATGGAATTCTCAAAATTGATCTCGGATCTTTTTCTACTTCTATAGGTGGATTTGTCGATGTTTCAATATTCCGCAATCTTGTCGAGTTGACAATTCGGAATACAAATTTGATGACATTTATCAATGGATTTGCTGGCCAGTCATTGAATTTGACGAATGCAAATGGAGCTCCTATATCGTTTATATCAGGATATGTGCTGGATTCTGATATAAATCAAAAAATAATAGGAGCAGGATCAGTCAAAAAAATAGGAGCAGGAAAATTATCCCTAAAAGCAATAAATTCATACTCTGGAACTACAGAAATTCCTGAAGGTGTGCTTGAAATCACAACTGGATCGCTTGGAAATGGGAATTATTCAGCAAATATAATAAATTCAGCAACATTTTCTGTTGCAACACCGACACAACAGACATTTTCTGGAATAATTTCAGGGACAGGTGTCCTTAGTGTCTCTGGAGATGTTATTCTAAATAAAAATAACACTTACACTGGACAAACGATAGTCATTTCTGGCGGAAAATTAAACATTTCTCAACTCACCTTCGCTGATTTGACAACATCGGCCATTGTCAATGCTGGAATTTTAACTTTTTCAGGATCCACGAACATAAGAGTCCCAAGTCCAATTTCAGGATCAGGAAACATTTTCCAGTCTGGAACAAACAGAACATTTTTGGTTGGGACGAATACAAATTCTGGCACAATACAAGTGTCGTCTGGAAACATTACTTTTGAAAAAATTGTTTCTCTGTATAATGGCCAAACAATAAATTGGATAAAAGAAAAAATAATCGTAAATTCTGCAGGAATATTATGCTTGCTTGTTGGAGGGACAGGCGAATTTACATCTTCTGAAATTTCTTCGATAGTTACGAATCTTTTTAATTCAATTTCAAATAATGGCTTCAAAGCTGGATCAATTATAGCATTTGACACAAAAAATGCTGCAGGAACATTTACGCTTTCAGATGTAATTCCTGACTCGACAGGAACAGGAGCAGGAAGCATAGGGCTTAAAAAATTGGGAGCAAACATTCTTGTCCTTTCTGGAACGAATACATTCACAGGCCAAGTATCCATAGAGGAAGGAGTTATTTCTGTCTCAAATTTCAATTCCGAAGGAGTCAATGGACAACTTGGTCCAGGAATTCAGCCAATAAAAATTGGAAGCACAACTGAAGGAACTTTGCTTTATACTGGAGCTGGAGGAGCAACCAATAAACAAATACTTTTCGACAATCAAGGTGGAGCAGTTGATGTTTCTAACTCCGCAGCACAACTTGTTTTAAATGGAATTGTTTCTGGAGCAGGAAAATTTAGAAAATTAGGACCAGGACTTATCGAGTTGTTTGCAACAAATACAATTTCTGGGAATTTACTTATTCAAGTCGGAACAATTAAGGCAACAAACACTTCTTCTCTTGGAATTTCAAGTGTTGCAGTTTCTAATGGCGCAACTCTTGAAATCATAAACAATACGAGTATCGCAAACAATATTTCTGCTGAAGGAGCAGGTGTTACTGCAGGAGGAGCAATAAGAAGTTCCTCTGGGGTGAATACAATTCAAGGAGCAATAACTTCAACATCAGGACTCAGAATAGCATGTACTTTGGGGACTTTAAATATTCAAGGAACTCTAACGAGTGGCAGTGGTGGGAATATTGATTTCAGAGTAACAAATGGAACAGCTGTAATAAATGTCTTAGGTTTAATTTCTGGAGTGACAGACGTTCTTCTTGGGACCACAAATGGAACTTTAGTTCTTGCAAATAATTCAAACAATTACTCTGGGAGGCTTCAGTTGACAGATGGAAATTGCATAATTACATCTATAAAAGATTATTCAGTTCCTTGTTCTGTCGGAGCGTCCAGCATTGGAGCAATTCAGATTGGTAATGCTAGCGTTCCAGCAACTTTAATCTACAGTGGATCTGGGGATTCTTCCAATCGAACAATTCAAATAGGTCGTAGCCTTACCAATACAGCAGGAGAAACAGGTGGCGCGACAATCAAAGCTAGCGGATCTGGCACTTTAACATTTACAGCTGCCAACTTTAATGCACAGATAAATGTTACCACTGGTGTTGGCGCAAACAGAACTCTAACTCTCGCTGGGACAGGCCAAGGAGTTATTTCTGGGATAATTCGAGACAATTTGGTTACTGCTCCTGCCACAGGAACAGCCACTATATCAATCGTAAAGTCTGAAGCAGGGATTTGGACTCTATCTGGAACAAACACATTTACAGGCACCACCTCGATCAATGCAGGATACCTTATAGTTGCTAATGCTGCAGCACTCGGAGCTATAGCCACTGCAACGACAATAAATTCTGGTGGATCGCTTCAAGTTCAAGGTGGAATTACGCTTGCTGCCGAGCCTTTGACGATTTCAGGGAGTGGTCCTGCTAGCGACGGCGCACTTGCCAACTTGTCTGGAACAAATTCAGTGTCAGGAGCTATAACGATGGCTGCAGATGCGAGAATTAACAGCATAGCAGGAGCTTTGACTCTTTCTGGAGCTGTCAATGGTGCCACAAGAACTCTTACGCTTGGTGGTGCTGGAACTCTTACGATTTCTGGAATAATTACACTCACAACTGGAGGAATTATTTGCTCTGGAACAGGAACAATAATCCTTAGTGCTGCGAATGCTTATACTGGAGCCACTTCAATAAATTCTGGAGTTGTTAGAATTTCAAATGCTTCAGCTTTGGGAACAGCAGGAGCAATAACTGTTGCACCAAGTGGACAACTTGAAATTTCAGGAGTAATAACATTTGCAAGAGCCATTGCCATAAGTGGAATTGGGTCAACTGCTGAAGGATCGTTGCTGAATCGTTCTGGAAATAACACATTTTCTGGAGCAATAACGCTTAATGCAGATTCAACGATAGGTTCTTCTGTTGGAATTTTTACAATATCTGGAACCACATCTGGAACTGCAAGGAATTTAATTTTGACGACTGCTTCGGGAGCAGAAATTATTGCCAGCAACCAAATAGCACTAACAACTGGAACTCTCCAAAAGACTGGTGCAGGAACTTTGACTCTTTCTGGAACAACGAGCAACTACACAGGAACAACATCAGTCCTGCAAGGAATTTTAAGAATTACGTCCCTGTTGTCTTTCGGGACATCATCTGAAGTTATTGTCGGCAGCGGGGCAACTCTGCAGATACAGCCTGCAGTTGCAGGAACATTTTCAAAACTCACAACAATTTCTGGCGATGGAGTCTCAAATCAAGGTGCGTTGAATAACACTGCATTGAGCAATACGATAGGACCTGGAGTTCTTCGAGTTGGCAGCAGCACATCAAACAGAATAGCAAGTGCAGCAGCATTAACTTTGACCATAAATGGAATAACAAGAAATGAATCGCTTCTTGCTGGTGCAGCAGCACCACTCACATTCGGTGGTGCAGGAACAACAACACTCACTGGTGTTATTTCAACAACAGGAGCTTCTGGACTTTCTTCTCTTACAAAAGTTGATGCAGGAACGCTAAATCTTGGCACTCTTGCGCATGTTTATAATGGCTCTACGACGATAAGCGCAGGAACACTCACAAGGTCTGTCGTAAGTGGAGCAATAACTGCTGCAGGAAATTTTACGACAGCATCACCGCTTGCTGTAACTTTTACAGGAGGTATCCCTGCCATTGGATCGACTTGGAAATTCTTCCCTGCAGATACGACAAATACTTATACAGCTGTCGCTCTAACAGGCGCAACAGGGAGAACAGGGTCTTACAACAAAACAACATCAACTTTGACAATTAGCTAAAATGGACATAAAACAATTTACAGAAGCAGTCACTTATGCATCAAATCAAAATGATCGTTGGATGTTTGTGGCTCTTTTAGTCATAGGAATAGCTTTTGTTGTTTTTCTTATTAGATTTTTCATGAAGAGATTTGATGATCTTCAAAAGAGAATAGATCATCAGCAAGAAAAATTCGAAAAACAGAATAATGATTTTGTTCAGCACCTGAAACAAAATAACAAAGAAATGCTTGAAGTTATTGCAACAGCACATTCAACTATATCAAGAAACACTGTTGTCATGGAAAGACTAGAAAAAAGATTGGATCTCATATGAGTAAAAAAATAGCTTTAAATATAATTATAACTTTGTTTGTTGCACTTGGATCAATTTTTTTAATGGGATGCGAAGTGCTTGGGCAACCAACTTTGTGTGTCGAAACACAATATGGCAAGTTCTGTTATGAACTTCCAGAACCAAAAGGAACCAAAAAATGAAAACAAACTGGAAAACAACAGCACTCGGAATCATAACAATTATAACAAGTCTCGGGACGATCGCAAAATCTTTCCTCGAAGAAGGAAATCTTGGAGACATTTCAACTCACATTGCAGCCATTACAGCTGGCATTGGTTTGATCTTTGCTAAAGATTATAAAAACTGAATATGGTCCCAAACTCCAGACCACAGCAAAAAGAATCTTTGACAAAGACTGCTTTGCGAAAAGCAGGCATTGATTCTGGAGTTTCTATTGTCGGGATCCGAGGATATTACCTCGACACGATGGGTGAAGTTGGAAAAAACGATCGTGGAATTTATGATGATGCAATAATTGTTGTGTCTGATAATGTTCATGCATCATTCAATGCCAACACAGATCCGAGTGTATTTAAAAAAGGAATTGCATCGCTAAAACCAGGACTGCATTTGTATAAAAAAGGAAATCATGGCATAAGTCGTGGTCCTGGATATCCAGCTCTTCGCCCAGCAACAAAAGGAGAAGAGCTTCCTGTTTTTCGCGATGGGAAAGGTGACGACTCTGGCATCGCAATAAACATTCACAAGGGTGGCTACAAAACAACATCCAGTGCTGGCTGTCAAACAATTTATCCAGATCAATGGGATGGATTCATAAATCTTGTATATTCTGAAATGAACAGATTTGCACAGAAAACAATTCCTTATCTTCTTTTGGAAAATAAATAATAATGTTTCCATTGACAATAAACTAAAAATAATAAACATATGATCGATTTAGGGAAAAAACAAGAAACAATTGACATGATTCAAGAAATTGAATCTGAAAAATATTATCCCAAACTTTATCTCAGTGACATTGAAGGTCTTGATGAAGCTCCAGAAGTTGGGACAGAAGGGACAGCAAAAATAAAATTCCGTGTTGTTTCAAAGAATGAAAGTGAGCGAGAGCAAGATGGCAAAGTTAAAGAAAAATATGCCGTAGACATTGATGTTACAGGAATTGAATTTGATTCGAAAAGCACAAGCACTTCAGAAGAAGACGATATAGAAAAAGGATTGTCCTCTTCTGAAAAAGAAATGGAAGACGAAAAGGAAGACTAATATTATGGAAGAAGAAATTACAATCACAATGCCAATGACGACATTTCAGATGGCAAAAGAATTCATCGCACAACTTGGCACTGCTCTTGATGGCGCAGAAGCAAAAATAAAGGCTGACCAGAAAGGTGCAAAAGCAGCTGAGAAGATGGCAGCTCTTGGCCTTGGAGCAGAAGCTCCAGGTCTTGAAGGATTCGGACAAGAATTGTCTGGAATGTCAAATTCGAATCTTGGCCTTTAAAAATAAAAGATGTTCGTCTCTGAGATACTTGATGATGTCATCGAAATTCTTGGAAGGTGTGATCGCGATAAGGCTCTTAAGCGTCTTACCGATGCAGTAAAAGCACTCCAAGATGAAGGTGATTGGAATGCCAACATTGGCGTCCTTGACATAAGGACATTCAATGATGGAAACACAATAACTCTGCCACGTGAGGTTGAAACTCCACTGGCAGTGACCATCGATGGCATTCCTGTTTTTGGGAGAGATGAATACTCCAGATTCCATCTTAATGGGGATGGACTCACAGACGAAAGAGTTGTCCCTTGGGTCTGGGACGATGTTGGCGTTGTCCCAACGACAATGGACATAAAAGTTCCTGGCCCAATTATAGCAAGATGTGATCTTAGATCTGATGAAGGATTGCTTGCTAGGATAATGGGAGTTGATGAATTTGGAAATCAAATTCGGCAACAGACAGAAGAAGGTCTTTGGTTGGATGGAATATTTCTTCCACTTCAATTTTCCAACTTAGTTCCAACAGTAAAGCCTCTAACAAGAATTCAAAAAAGGATATTTAGCACTTCTGTGATGAAATATTTCAGTTCATCAACTGATCACAAGTTGATAACTGGTGTCAGAATGCAAGCAATTGCGAATTCAGGTTTATTTCCACAGCCTCTTAATGCTGGATTTTATTATTACATCCGAGCAACAGATTTAAATACTGTAACAATTCACGACACAAGACTTGATGCCCAATTAAATCAGAGCCCAATTCAAATAACAAAATTATCGTCAACTTCTTCAATTTCTCTCGTTGATGAAAGAATTGTAACTGCAAGGACGATGGTTAAAACATCTGGAGCAAATGGGCTTAATGATTTTGATATTGTTTCATTTGGAGCAACAATATATCCTCCTGAGATAGCATCATCCGATGTATTTTATGTCAAAACCTCTGGAACTGAGAATTTTAATATATATAGACAGTTTCAAGATGCAAAATTGGAAACTGATCCTGTAAATGTTACGGATCCAGGATCAGGACTTCAACTTCGGCAGCTTCTTGCTCTTGATCCTGTAACAACTCTGAATTTCCAAATATTTCATAATTTTATAACTGGAGACAGTATCACAATTAAAAATTCTGGTGGAGATATGCCAGAACCACTCGTTGAAAATACGACATATTTTGTTAGGAAAATAGACGATTATAGAATAACACTTCACAACACATCTTCAGATGCAAATGGAAATTTAAATTCAATAGTTTTCACCTCATTAGGATCAGGAATAAGTGTTGTTTCAAAAGTTATTCCAATTTCTGCAATAACACTTGGAAGTTCTGCCAATGTAACAACAAGTGTTCCACATAACTTAAGCAATCCTTCTGGATCTGGAGCAACTGGAACTGCAACCCTAACAAACCAGACAGTTACATCAATAGCAATAAGCAATGCTGGAACAGGTTACAATGTTTCTCCAATTGTTAGAATAACTGGCGGTGGAGGAACTGGAGCATCAGCTGCTGCCACTGTTTCTGGAGGCAAAATTGTTTCTGTTAATGTGATTACAGGAGGAACAGGATACACAGCAGCTCCAACAATTCAGTTTGAGCCAGCAAGTGGTAGTTTTATTCAGTTCACAACAACAGGATCACTTCCTGCTCCATTGAATGCTGACACTGTTTATAGAGCAGAAGCTGCCATTGGTGCTCCAATGACTGGAACTACATTCACTGTAAATTCATCAATACCAGAAGCGATAAATCTCACATCAACAGGGTCTGGCTCTCTTTTTCTATTGATAAATAGAGCTTTCTCTGTTGGATTTTCACAAGACTGGCAGCTTAATGCAAATTCATTTTCAACAGGGTCTGCCATAAAAATATTTACAACAGGAGCTGTTCCTGTTACATCTCCACAAATAGATACTCAGAATTTCTTTTATATAAGAAAGCTCGGAGACACACGAGTTCAACTTTATAGGTCTTATCTTGAAGCCATAGCAACAGCTTCAACAACAGGAATAATTTCTGCAATTTCGCTTGGCATAGGAGATCTTTATGCATTTACAGAAAGGTCTGCTCAAATAATTCCAAGGGACAATCAACTGGACATAGAGTTTTCTGCATTTCTTGGAAATCTTGTTCCAGCAATATTTACAACAACAGGAACACTTCCACAACCTCTTGTTGCTGGAGCTCCTTACTTTATTTCTGTAGTTACTGATCAAATAGAAGTATACACAACAGCCAGTGTCCAAGTCTCATTCACAGGAGTTGGCTCTGGAACTCACAAATTAAAGATATCAAGAACACTTTCTGTCGATGCTGCAACAACACTTGATATAACAAATCAAGCATTTTTGATTGGAGATCAAATTAGCACAGAAACTGAAATAGATCTTCCTGATCCACTTTTGCCAAGTACTCCGTATTTCATAAGGCCAATTTCACAAGACACTGTCGAGTTGTATGGAAGCAAAGCTGAAGCAGAAAATACAACTTCAACAACAGGAAGGCTTACATATTTTTCAACAGGCGACGGAATTCACAGAGCATCTTTTACTGTTCCAGAAGTAAATGTTGCAGAAGTTTATAATGTTCAATATCCATTGACAGACGGATTCAAGAGACTTTATGCTTGGGACACAGGCAGAGACCAGAATATAGCATTTCTTGGAAGTTCTCCCTCTTTTGAAACTAATCCAACTTATAGGAGAATAAGGATCAGGGACAATGCAAAATGGGTTAGGATGAAGTATCGTCGTAGGAGCTACGATCTAATAACAGAATATGATTTCATAAATCTTGATTCAAAAATGGCGATATTGATGATGGTTCAATCTCAAGAGTTATTGATGAGAAAATTTGCAGATGAGTCTGAAAGATATAGATCAATATCTGTTGAATTTTTGAATAAAAGGAACAGAGCCATAGATGGTGCAAGAATATATCCCATTCAGGTAAATGCTGACATAATGTCAAATCCAGACGACTTATTGATATAAAATGCAGGCACCAAATATAGCAGCAGGAAGACTTATTAGTGTTGATGCAGGATGGACTGCAGGAATGAATACTGTTCGCCATCCTTGGCTTTTAAGGCCAGACCAATACAGGAGAGCTGTAAATGTTGTAAATCGTGGAGGAATTGCACAAACAAGACCAGGATTCGCACATCAATTGACACTTCCTGCAGGAAATCTGCAAGGACTCTGCCATTTTATATCAACAAAAGACAGTGAGTATGAAACAGACTATCTTGTTTTTGCAGTTGATGGGTCTGTTTATGCAGCACCATTCCCACTTGCACAGCCAAAAGACTGGGATTTTTTCAAAATTGAAAGTTTAAGTTTTGATCCAAATGCAAGCATGATTTATTTTTGTGTTGCAGAAAAAACTGTAACAACTCTTTCAAATCAAGCAATCCAACTTGTTCCCAGTTATAATATATTGATGATACAAGATGGAATTGGCGAAGCTGGATATTGGGATGGCTTTGAAGGAGGACATTTGAAAGAGGCAGATCCTTATCTTCAGACGCCAAGAGGGACATGGATGGCTTTTTCAGGAGGAAGGTTGTGGTTGGCAAGAGGGAAAGTTGTCGTCGCTTCAGATCTTTTTGATCCGCTAAAATTTTCAGAAAGAACAGCTGGATCGAGTCGTGGAGATTTTCTTTTTTCAAAAGATGTGACTGGTCTTGTTGGATTCGTTGGCGACAACAGGGCTGAAATTCTTACTGTTTTTACAGAAAACAGAAGTGAAGTCATACAAGCTGGGATAAGAGATAGAATAAAATGGGCATCAACTCCTAATTTTCAATCAATTCTTTTCCCAAGCACAGGATGCATAGCAGGAAGGAGCATAACATTTCAGGCTGGGCTGATGTGGTGGTATAGTGCTGGCGGTCTTGTATCTTCTGATGCTGCAGCATCTTCAAATTTAACCAGTCAGATCAATTTTAGAGATGCTGAGATGGCATTCAGCAAACAGTCACTTGCTTCTGATCAGTCTGGAATATGTTCTCTGAGTTTTGAGAATTATTTGCTGGTTTCTGCTCCAGTAAATGAGAATTTAAATTCAGAAACATTCGTTCTTGATTATGCAACAATGAGCGAAGCTTCTGCTGAGAAGATACCTGCTTGGTCAAGTGTGTGGACTGGAATAAGACCTGTGCAGTGGGTCTCTGCAAGCATAGCAAGTAGACGCAGGGCATTTGCTGCATCAGTCGATTATAATTCTCTGTCAGACGGAAGCCACAATCATATATGGGAAGCATTCATGCCAGAAAGAGAAGATTCTTTTTTTGAGCTTGGTGCTGATAATGAATTGCAGAATTTCCGTCGTCCAATTTATTGTGAATTTGAAACAAGATTGATGGGGGATGGGCATGATTTAAAAGTATTTTTATACTCTGATGTTAATCTTATTGAAATTGCTGGTGATGTTTCTCTCAGGATTGATTACAGAGGAATGCGTGGTGGCTATAAGAATGTTCTGTGCAAAGAAATTATCGCACCAATTTCAATTGATGATGCAGGTGCAAATATATCAGACAGCGCATCTGAAGAACTTGGCGAGCTGAGAAAACAAAGTCGCAGAGTTATCACCGAATACGGAAATCTTGATATAAATTGTCCAACTTGTGAAAATGAGAATGTAGAAAGCATCGACAAAGCGTTCAGCCTTTTGGTGAGATGGTGCGGTCAACTTGCAGTTGAATCCATAAGACTTTTCATGGAGCCACACCCAGAGCGTTCAGATGGAAGGTGTGAAGAGAATGAAACAAAAGTTTGTCTGGTTGATGAGCAGGGAATAAATCATTCTTATAAAAGAGCAGAAGACTTTATTAGGACAAGTGATAGATTTGAAAATTCTGTCGCTTCGCTCTTTATATCAACTCAGTCTTATAGGGCAGAAAGACTTTGTCCTTCGCCTTCTGTTACTGGGCCAGTTGTTGTTAATGCAGTTGCAACATATAGATCGAAAGTATCACAAGATGATGCAGATTTGCAAGCCTTAGCAATAGCAAAAAAAGCTGCAGAAGATCAGCTTGCTGTCATTGCTCAAGGATATCCATGCTATTATGATTCTGTAAAATTCGCTCCTGGGACTTGCTCAAGCACGCTGAATGAAGAAGTTAATTCAATATCCGCAATTTCAGACAAATTCGTCTTAGTTGGAAACTTTTGGTTTGACAACACAAGACTCCAAGGCAAAATAACAGCAAAAGAATTGGTGAATGGTGGAAGGCTTACAAATTTCACTCCTGTGAATATTGTCTCAAATGGATTTGTAAATACACCATTCAATCCACTGGATCCTTCTGTAAGTTACAATGTATATTCAATAGCAAGCTATTCTGATGGATCTTCAATATGTGTCGGTGATTTCCAAAAATACTCTGGAGAAAATAGAATCGGGATAGTAAAATTAACATCAAGTGGAACACTATCCACAGCTGTAACTTTTGGAGCAGGATTTCCTTCTGGGGCTGCAAGGAAAGTAAAAATAGCAAATGATGGTCAATCAATTTTTGTTTCTGGGACATTTACGAGCTACAATGGAAATTCAGGAATATCGCCAATTATAAAATTGAATGCCAATGGGACAGTTGCCAAAACATATAGCATCCCATTTACAACTGTAAGAGATTTCATTGAACAACCAGATGGGAAACTAATAATTGCAGGCTTTACGACAAACTCAAAAGTTGCTGTTCATCGTTTGAATGTAGATGGAACAAACGACACTTCATTTGCAAACTACGAGCATAATGCTCCAGATAATTTATTTTACGCTTTGGCACTTCAATCCGATGGGAAAATAATATTTTCATCCATAGGAATAAATTCAAACAATAATATAGTCAGGCTGCTTGCCAATGGCACAGTCGACTCTTCATTCAATGTTGGTTCTGGATTTGGTTCTGGTGTTGCTGCAAAATCTATAATAATTGACACAACTGGCAAGGTATATGCTGTTGGTTCTTTTATTTCATACAATGGAACTCCAAGAAATAGGATTGTAAAAATACTTTCAAATGGAGCCATTGACACTTCATTCATCGTTGGTTCTGGATTTGATGATGTTGCGAACCAGATAATTATAAATGACAATAAGTTGATTGTTGTTGGGAAATTTACTGATTACGATGGAGACACATCCAGTCGATTTGCAAGATTAGATCTTTCTGGCAATTTTATAGATTCATTTTTTGCTTATTCAATTGGCGGAGTCTATCGAAGCCAAATAAGTCAAACTGATGCTGATGTGAATGCATTAATACTAGCACAGGATTATGTAAACTCTGGAGTAACTTGTCAATAATATGCCTTCTGCAATAGACATAAAAAATTATAAAAAAACTTTTCCAAGTGCATTTATAAGTCCATTTTCTGACAAGCCTCCAATTTCATTATATTCTTCAATAGCCATCAAGGGAACAAATGATGACGATTGTCTTCCTTGCTCGCTGACATCTTTAAATTCAAACAAGTTGTTGCGATTTATAATTCAACTTGCAGAAGAGAAAATAATCCTTCCACAGAATTCAATTTCAACTTCTTCAGAAGTTCCTGTCATACCACCTCTCCCTTCAGGATCACTTGTGAGCATTACTGTAGATTTCGAGGGAGAGATTAACAATTTTGCACTGTTGCAGCAAATAACATGGGAGAGATTTGACTTTGTTTCATCTCCAATATTCTGGACATTTGATGCTGCAGCTGGAGTTTCAATATCAAATATTATTTTGACAACAGACGGACAGCAAAATTTTATAAATTGGGGAGATGGAACGTCTCCTGTGGCAATAACATCAGGATCACCTTTCTCAAAAACAATTATTTAATTCTGTTGTCTTTTTAAAATTTCATAACAAATTATTAAAATAACATGGCTCTAAATTTCGTAATAACAAATGTCGGAAAAGCTGCAATTGCACAAGCAGGGACACTTGGCCCAGTCGTCCTTTCAACGATTCAAATCGGAAATGCTGGATACACTCCATCGCCAACTCAGACTGCACTTCAAGCTCCAATCAAGTCCATAACTCCTTCTGGTTTTTCAAATCCAGCACCAGACACGATTCATTTTACAGTTTCTGACCAAACGACCGACACATATACGTGCCAAGAAATTGGAATAATAACAAGCACAGGAATTCTTTTTGCAGTTTATTCTCAAACAAGCCCAATTGTTGTTAAAGTTAGCACGACTGCAGCATTTTTTGCGATAGATCTTGTTATAACTGGTATACCACCAGGATCATACACGCTTGGTGGAACTGGATTTTCCTATCCTCCAGCAACTCAAACAGTGAAGGGTGTTGCATTTCTTGCGACGCAGGCAATTGTTGATGCAGGAACCGACGCGACACAGATAGTGACACCTGCTACGCTGCGAGGGACAAAATTTGTAACATCTCAATTGCCGAATGCTGGCGTTGAATATGCGAATTTAAGTGATAATTCTGATTATACAAAGAATGTAAAGAAACGCATAAATTCAGCTTCAATAAATTTTGATCCAGCATTCTTGGAAGCAGGAACACTAGTGTGCACAGCAGGAACAATTGTTGCCAGTGGAACAATTTTAGCAGCCACTGGATCAACACTCGCTGTCACAGCACTTAGTGATCTTGGAACTTGGACGATGACAAACACAACGACATTTGAAGGAGATCGTTTTGTTGGCATGATTTTTAAAATTCCAAGTATTGGTGGTGTGGCAGGAGCAACACTTGGCGGAGTGAATGTTTCTACGCTTGGAATTCAAATAACAAAAACACTTTCTGCAACTCAACTTGAATTCAAGATGCTTTCTGGTGCAGCAATAACAACTCAGACTGGCGTAAATACATTCAATATTTCATCCGACGGAGTTAGGTCAATTTATGGATGTTCATTGACGAGACTGGGACTTGGAGATTACAGATTGACATTCGCAACACCATTCACAGACACGTCTTATTCTTGGACAGGATCAGCAGGAACAAATGGCACAGGAGCTTTGTGGGTTGGAAGTGCACTCCTTCCATACAACCAATGGAAGTCGCCATCTTCTCTTAGGTTTAGAGTTTATTCAGCAACAGCTGTAGGTGCAACAAATATTATGAATGATGTCTCAGTGGTAGTAACAGCTACACGCTAATGAAAACGAAATTCGTAGAAGTGTCTCCATTCAGTGATGACTTTGTAAAGATGCAGCAATTTGCTGCCAGCTTCGACCACACAATTGTTCCACAGCGTAATGCCAAGTTATTCGCATTTGAGCGCGACGATAAAACATTCGGTTATGCTGACATATTTTATCTCCCTGTGGCTTTTCCTGCTTTTCATCCTGAAGTTACAACTCCAAGGTCTGTCATTGAAGTTGTTCAAGGATTCAAATCGCACTGTCAGTTTGTGAGTGCTGGAGAAGGATTTATTGGAGTGCCAATCGACGAAACAAGAATAACATTCCCAAAAGATATGATAGAAAACCAAGGCTTTGTAAAAATGCAACGCGAAATTTATGTTATAGGAGGATAATTATGGGAGGAGGAACGCCATCAGTAAAAACAGATCCAGGAAATCCACTTCTAGCTCCAACAATGATTGCTGGGTTGGGATTGGGAAAAGGCATCACTGACATTTCAATCCAGATGACGCCAGAAATGCGAGCACAGAAAATAGATGCTCTTCAGAGAACTGCTGCACGCGAGGCAGAAATAAATGCTTATAAATCTCGCAGTCTTGAAGCACAGATGGATCCTCGTTTGGCTGAAGTAAGAAAAGGACTATCAAGACAGACAGCTGAAGATTTGGAAGGTGGACCAAGCAAAGAGTTGTCAAATATGTGGCTGAAACAAGGCTTGTCTGATGTTTTATCGACAGGAGCAAATCTTCGCTCAGGATTCGCTCGCTCTGCACTTGCAGACA
>Ga0208975_1000463_pt1 | contig 19777 bp, 21 predicted proteins | sample GreLakmeER78MSRF_FD_187700 | JGI IMG/M metagenome (GOLD analysis project Ga0208975, IMG submission 187700) | Freshwater lentic microbial communities from great Laurentian Lakes, MI, USA - Great Lakes metaG ER78MSRF (SPAdes) | ecosystem: Environmental > Aquatic > Freshwater > Lake | place: Great... | reverse complement strand
ACTTGGTGTAACATTACTTCTCAATTCTAAATCTGTTATTGTTTCATCCCAAAGAGTTTTATTGTACTGACCAATTGCTGCACCAATAAAGTTTTTAGATTTAGATAATTGTACTGATAGTGTTGGTGCATCACCAAAATCAAAAGTCTTAAATTGTTTTGTATCATCGAACTCAAATATTACAATTGAGCCTTGGTCAATTAGAATATCACAATCGTTTTTATATCTAAATTTGTCTTGTCCGTCTAAGTTATGCCAAACAACATTATACTTTTTGCTCAAAATTTCTAATAAGTGTTTTGTATTATGTGCATCAAATCTATGACTTGGAATATTTCTGTGAAAGCTATATACGTTTAGTGTTCTCATTTTCACCCCCCCCATTAATTAAATTTTATATGATAATGAAAATTGTTAATTTTAATCCATCTTAAATCTGTGTCTGCATTGAATTCAGTTACATCAGCACTAACATCGTTATATCCGTAATCAATGCAATTTTTCAATTGAGATAACAATATATGATTTCTTATAAAATCAGTATCATCATCTTGTGGTTTACTATCTTCATGATATAGGGCATAAAATAATCCATCATTGTTTCGTTTCCATTCGTATCCATGAAATCTTAATCGCTCCCGTGTATCATCATCCTCTTTACCCCAACCCTTATAGTACGGGTTCAATCCTCCAATCTTTTCAAATAAATTTCTATGAAGAACAAATACTCCACCTGAATGATCACCGACTGTTACATCGAAGTTTCTATATCCACCTGGTATATCATTGTAACTGCGTTCGGTATCATTCTCGTCTAAGAACTTAACTTTACCAACAGGATACAATGGAACAAACTCATCGGTATCATATGATACATCTGAAGCAGGATAATAATCAACATCATGAAAAATTAAAAGTTCACCATTTGATTTTTTAGCAGCTAGATTATATAATGAATTCTTCTGAAACTTATCCGTGTCATCTTGTTCAATTACTATTATTTCATATTTTTCATTAGAGAAAATTTCTCTGAGTCTTGGTAATAGTTTTTGTAAATGTTCTTCTCTATCTCGGTATGGTATTATTATTGAGTATTTCATAATCTATCCCATTGATGAACTATTAAATAATTGTCTATTGTTTTCAAATCAAACTTAATCTTTCCACTTGCAATAACGTGTAAGTGAACTGCGAAGTTATTATCAAGGTTTGTGAAAATGGTTTTGTCTTTGTATGTAGTTTGAATTAGATAATTAAATGAAGTTTGGTCTGCAACAAGTGGTTTACCAACTGACAAAAGGTAAATGTCTCTTGCAATATCTCTCACCAATTCAGTTTTACCACCAAATACCCCAACATTATAAACTTCTTTATCCATTAATATATCAGCACCGATTGCTCCTAAATTACTAAACAAATGATTTTTATTCCATTCTTCTGATTCATATCCAATAACTTCACTCGAAGCAATTAATTTATCGGTTGGTATTGAATGAAATGGATTTCCATTAAAGTAAACATCTCTAACATCAGTTATAAGTACAGATTCAAAATTGCTACTATCTTCTTCGTTAAGTAACTGCCATATATGGAAGAACCTAATGTTATGAATTAAATTATAAGATGTTTCTAAATTATTGTTAGCAGTGTTAGTTTCAAAATGGCGTAGTTCTTCGGAATAAAAATTATGTTTTGGAACTATAATAGTTACATTCTTAGTAAGTAAATACTCATTCAACGCTCTGTTTGTTGCATTATAAAGAAGTAACACTCTTGTAACATCAAAATCATCAGATGATTCTAACCACCGCTTTACGTCAGAAACATTATAATTACCACTTATAGCCCCGATTAAAAGATTTTTCATATATTTTATTATATAGTGTTATAAAAGTTATTTTGTTTTTCTTGACGTTCGATTGTTTTATTATGAAACAAGCAATAATGAATTTCATCTGGTAAATTAGAATACGAAGAAAATCCGTTTAATCTTTCATGTACTTTGTTTTTCCAAACAATATTTTCTACATTTCTGTAAATTCTTGTTTGCCAATCTGGCCAATTTACTCTACCCAAATCATCATAGTTCCAACGCCATTTCTCTATATGTTCATCTGTTATTCCTTCCACCGTATTCCAACGTGGAACTAAAAACATATCGGTATCACTATTTTCTTTAAGAATTTCATGTATGTCTGCCATCAAACCTTCGGCAGGTATTTCGTCAGCATCGATATTAAAAATCCATTCTTTTGTACAATACTTTTTCAAATTGTTTTTAAAACTTGCAAAATCTTTATTCAAAGGAAAATCTATAACAGTTAGATTTTTAATTTTATCTTTGTGTTTTTCTATTACATCTTTTACTGCATCTGTTACAGTTGTACTATCCATCTGTAAAACTATTTCATCAGTTTTAGATATTTTACTAATTAAGTAATGTAATAATACATTCAATTCCGTATCCTCGGTTGATACCGTTATTGTATAAGAAATCATAATTATTCCCCATCAACCGAAAGTTTTTTTAGAGTTGGTAATTTCTTCAACTGTGGTAAATTTAGTTGCATCTTCTGAGCAAACTTTGGTAATTTTTCATCTAATAGTTTTTCAAACTTTGTTTTCATATAATCAAAAGACCAAATTTTTTCAATTTCTCTAACAGATCGTTTTGAACTTTGTAAATATTTTCCGTAGTTATTAAATACCTTGTCTAAAGTAACTGCTGCATTTTGGTAATCAACGGTAAACCAAGATGATTCTTTTTGAATAACTCCTTCCCAAACTGCACTTGGATGAACTTGCTTAACTTCACCTTTAAGATGTATATGGAAATTTTGATTAACAAAGTCTGTGTGTCCACTCCAACCAGAAACAATAACAGGTTTACCTGAAGTTATAAATTCCGCAATTGGTCTTCCATAGCCTTCACCCTTTGTGAATGAAACAAGAGCTTTAACTTTTTTATGGTTATATAAAGAATTCATTTCACTATCTGTTAAATCACCGTGTAATAAGTAAACATTTGGTAAACTTCTTTTTGTACTCATATGTTTAATTAAATTAATTTTTTCAATTATTTTACTACGATCGGTTACAGCAAATGTTCCTGCTGATGCCTTTAGTAATAATGCAGGTGGATTTGGTCTATCCCCAAATGTTTCAAAGAATGTGTATAGTAATCCCGATAAATCTTTTCTATCTTGACCAAAATCACCTTTTAGCCAGTGACCTACAAATAGATAAACAAAATCTTCCTTTATAGTATCTAATTTTTCAACAACAGTTGTTTGTAACAGGTTGGATTTATTATATATATCTGTACGAACACCTTCATGTAAAACCTCAACCGGAACTGTAACTGATACATTACCGATTGGTTGATTTGTTGCCTTATCGTGTTTTGCATAGCTTGTTTCTACTAAAACTTTTTTAGCATGGCGAGACGGTACAATAACCATATTCATTTTATTACAACCTTCAATCCATTCTGGTGCGCAAATATCAGTTTCAATCCCAGCTGTAATTCCTATATTATATTTACCAACGGGTTGAAATTCATTTGGAATAGTACATTGAATCCAAACATCTGGTTGAGATTGCAATGGTGTGGTTCTAACTAAATCTAATATTCGTTTATGTTCTTCATTTTCAGGACTAAGTGCATTCATTGGAGTCTCTCCCCAATTTATAGAAATTACACTTATATTAAATTTATCCATTTCTATAAGAGAAAGTAATAAATCTCTTGCGTGTGCACCATAACCACTCATAGTTGCAATTGGTCCACAAAATACTAATTCTGGTTTATAACTCATTTTATCCTCATACTAAATGTAATTCAAAGCGTTTTCTTGGTTCAAACTTTTCAAGTGTTTCATTTATACTATCCGCTACTCTTTCACACATTAAACTACGTGTCATACCAACATCTTTATTGCTTACAAATTCACGCCCTTTAATTCCTGCGAGTTTTCTATCTGCCTTTGGGGTTTTATACCATTCATACAACGCTTTTCCAATATCTCTAAAGTCTGCTCTATCATCAAAAATATAAGGAGTTGGTATAGAACCTTGTAATGAAATGTTTGATGGCCAAACTGGTTTAACCCATTCACCGTGTTCTAAGTGTCCCCATTCATCTTTTCTATGAAGTGTGTGTACTTCTAAGTAATCATCTGGTGTAAAATACTTGCCAGTTTTTGGATTTATGAAACCACATTGGTCTTGTAAACCACCTGTGACATTTACAACAATCGGAGTACCTGCTGTAATTGCTTCCGCTGTTCCCAAACCGAAACCTTCATTTGAAGCCATATTAAATACAACGTCTGCTACATTGTACAATATATTTAGTTTTTCACTCGGTATAACTTTTTCATCGAACAATACAGAATAATCGTTACAAAGTTCACCAACTAAAGCAACCAAGTCTGTTCCATTTGGATCCATGGGTTGGGTGTGCATTAGTAATACACAATCTTCTGCAGCATTTCCACCTGCTTTATCTATTAAACTACACATTTCTCTATATGCAAGAACAACGTCACCTGGATGTTTTCTGTGTATGTTTCTATTATTCCACATAACAACAAACTTATCTGAATTATCTCCACGAATCTTTTTACTTTCTTCTTGTAACTCATTCCATTTTTCAGAATCTTCTGTTATTGGATGAAACATTGTAGAATCGATACCATGTGGAATATAAGTTATTCTGTGTTTTGGAACTTCTTCACCGAATCTTTTTAACACTCTACTGTTTATACCATATGTTTGTTTTGAAATTGCCATTAATGAATCACAACTAGCATACGCTTCTTTATTCCACATTGGATCTGTTGGAGAATTTCCAACTAAACCCGCACCATCCCAAATGTTCAAGTACATCAGCGGAATTTTAGTTCTTATTTCGTGTTCCATATTATACAACCAACCCCAAAATCTTGGATCTGTGAAGTGTAATATTGCATCTGGCTTTTCTGTATCTATCATTCTACGTAATAACATAGAATCGCCATAACCATCGTTACAATATATCCTAATAGAAGCGTCTTGAACTCCAGTTAAGTTTCTTGCGTCTTGGGATAAATCTAAAACTTTACCCTTGTCTGGATGATTAATTGCAGCACCAACCTGTACCCAATCATAATGCTGTACCGTTCCTATAACCATATCACGAGAAACGGTTGCTATACCAGACGTTAGCCTTAAATCGTCAGATAATAATAATATTTTTTTCTTTGCCATACAAAACCTTTATAAATTTAATTTATTTTTCAAATAGATAAACTACCAGACAAATGTGCTTGAATCAACTTCTCAACCAATCCACTTAATTTGTAACCATTTTCGGTACAATATTTTAGCATATCAGCTTTAATATTTTGCCGAATTTGAATACTTGAATATTTAGATTTTTCATCCACGATTTTCTCCAATGTTTATATTAATCCCATACATACATAAGTATATACCAATTATAGAAAACAATAGAAAATAGTAGAAATTATTTTAGAACGGTAGGGTATTTCTTTTTTCTTTTGGACATAGTTCTTCAGACTTGTTGAAATCACAAAATTTACAATTATAATAGTCATTACCACCTTCTGGTGTATAAACAACATCTAACTTAAATTCACCGTCTTCTGTAAAGTTGGTGGTTATAAATTCGTGTATTTCTTTTTGAATTTGATTCTGAGAAACTTTTCCGTGCGATGGTTCAAATCGTTGAACTCTTTTTTTCATTACTTCATATTCAGCATCTTCCCGTATCTTTCTTCTTAGAATAAGATATTCAATGTGAATATTTTCTGGACTAACATTGTATTGTTTTGCGTAATATGTTTTATACAAAACAAGTTGCGATACTTTTGCTTTATCATTCTTTTGATACTTACCCCATCCGCCAGTACTTGTTTTGAAATCGTAAATATAAATCTCATCTGTTTTTGTATTCTTTATTACCAAGTCCAAAAATCCAACAAGTCTTACAGTTGAATGTGTTTCAAGTGGAATTATATTAATAGGTAATTCTATTCCAACTAACTCATAATCTTTCTTTAAGAAGAAGTCTGCTCTATGTGCCTTGAACCATTTTAGAATTTCAATACCATCATTACAATACTCAGCAAGTTCATTTTGATTTGAGAAATGTACACCATTTGTTTCAGTAAGTATTTTTTTATAATGTTCCTTCAAACCATTCTGAAGCATAGTATCTAATTCTAAAGCATTGGCTTCGTTTATTGATTTTTCATATATAGTCTTTACATATTCTTGCAGAACTTCATGCATTACCGTTCCAAACAACATTGCTATGTTTGGGGTAAAAATACCAACCTTATCTTTGTAAACAAGTTTCCATCGGTGAGAACAACTCTTCCACATTTGATATTGTGAAAATGATATTTTTTTATCAGACATTTTGTTTTTTTGCCCTTAATGGTACGAATAAATTGACAATAGGTAAGTTACCAGTATCATAGAATACACCACTAAAGAATTGGCCTGCTGTTCTTAACATAGCATCGTAATCTAATACACCATATTGGTTTACGGACGATTGCATTATCTTGAAAGCGTTTGGATTTTTGATAGCAAGTGAATCTGGATTTGTTTGATACTCCTTCAATACCTGCTGTACATTTAATATTCTAGTACCATCATATTCTGCTGCATATAAATTATTACTCTTAACCATATGCTCAACTTTATTTAAGTCTGTATAGTAAAATACTCTTGGTACTTTCGATAGTCTATAATCATTACGTGACCAAGAGGATGGACGTTGACTTGATAATGCCGGATCGAGAACTGCTACATTTCCTAAATCTTCTTTTGAAAAGTGATATAACATAACTCTACCACTAAGAGTAAACGCTTCCATTATCAAGTCTTTTAGTTTCATCCAATTTTCTCCCATTCTAAATCTTTATTTCCAAAATGACCATACTTGGCAGTCTGTAAATAAATAGGAGTTTTTAATTTTAATCTTTCAATGATTCTACTTGGAGTTAAATCAGCATGAGTAAATTTACCAAGTCCATATTCTTTGCCAGTTGTTGGATCAAATATACGATATGAAACAGGAAACTCTTCACCGATTACATATGCTAATTGAACTTTAATTTTATTTGCTTTTGGATTTTCATGAAGTGTTGTTATAGCGATGTGACGAGCCATATACGCTGCACTTCTATCAACTTTACTTGGATCTTTACCAGAGAAAGCACCACCGCCAATTTCACAATCAGCACCGTATTGATCAACTACAATCTTTCTACCTGTTAATCCACAGTCAGAAACTGGACCACCAACATTCCATTCACCTGCTGGGTTTATATGGTAAACAGTTTTATCTGTAAATAGTTCCGCAAGTTCTTCTGGAATACTTTCTAATACCGTTGGTAAAATATCAGAATGGAAATACTGTCTAAGTTGTTGAAGCGAAATCATTTCAGAATGACAAGTTGAAAATACAACAGAATGAATACCTACTGCTTTATTATTGTCATACACAACAGACACTTGACTCTTCATATCGGGACGAAGTTTCTGTACATGACCTAATTTACTAACTTTTTTTCTAATATCTGTTGCAACTTCAATTAGTTTTTTAGCCAAGTAAATTGCTATCGGCATATACGTTGGAGTTTCACGAGTAGCGTAACCAAACATAATACCTTGATCGCCTGCTGTAACAACATCTCCTTTATCAACTGCTTGATTAATCTCTGATGATTGAGTTGATATATTGAAATGAATACGGCAATAGTCTGAATTAAAGAAAGGAGATTCTTCTTTTGTGTACCCAATGTCTTTTATAAGTCCTCTAATTAATCGAGTTAGTGATAATTCTAAAGTTCTTTTATCTTTATCAACCGTTGATTTTATTTCACCAGAAACATAAACATCACTATCCTTTACCATTACTTCACACGCAACTTTTGCATCTGGATCTCTTTCCAAGTACCAATCAAGAACTGCATCTGAAATTTGGTCAGCTATTTTATCGGGATGACCTTCACTTACATATTCCGAAGTCCAAATATATACACTCATTATTTCCCCCATTTACCAGATTGAACAAGTTGTGCGATAATTCCATAAACAGAAATATCTTTGAATGTATCATTTAAGGATTCACCAACTGCATCCTGTGAACCAAACATAATCATTTGTTTGTATCTGTTTATTTTATCATTAATTCTAAAGAATAAGCCTTGTAAAGAAAGTTTACGATCATCTTCTCTCTCAAGATTACTGCCCATGGAAATATTATCTGGACCATAGTTCTTTTGTTTTCCACAGAATAGTTCGTACTGTTCTTGTTGAATACGTTTAAATTCTTTAGTCATAGTTGGAAACTTTTCTTCCATTTCGGAAACAACACCACTTTGTTTCCTTCCTAAATCTATTTCTTTAATTGACATTCTGTTCCTCATTTTATTGTCTTCAATTTCTTTTCAAAATCTTTTATTGCGTCTTCCTTAGTACCGTACTTCTTTAGTATAGTAGTAAGTTCGGTTGGATTAGTAGTTTTCAGAAAACGAATATACTCAAACACTTCGCTCTTTCCAAGTTGAAAATGGTTACAAAATAAAGTAATCATTTCTGGTTCTATGTTAACTCTGTTCTTAGCTTTAACATACTTTAGAAAGAACGAATGTTTTGGTAGAGTATCCGATAATAGTTTATAATAATCTTCTGATGATAATATTCCATTCGAGTATTTTTGAAATTCGTTTATAACTTCCACAAATTCCGGCTCCATAGAGAAGAAACGTGAAATCATATAGTTACTCCAACTCTTCTTATCTTCTTCAGATAAGTCTTCCCACTTTGTCTTACGTAGTGTAACACCTTTTAAGTGGTCGAATATATTCTTAGCAGCCATTATTAAAATCCTATTAATCGTTTAGTTGTTGTCTTTTTGATGGTAAAAATTCTTCATTAATATTTCCACACTCAAGACAAGCGTATGTTGGAATTGGAATAATTCCTTCTTGTCCAGTTGGTGAAAGTAATGCAGAAATCTTTTTAAAGAATGTTACTGCATGAAAAAACTTCCCGCCACAATTAGAACAAGCAATATCACTTGCTTGATTTAAGTCAACATTAATTCTTTGTCCTTCTTGTCCTGGTGGTTGTCCACCTCCATTAATATCAAATACACTCATCCTTTCCTCCTTTGTTCAATTTCCATAATAATTTGAATAAACATTGCCATTGCATTTATTTCGTGGTCAACCACAAAACTATCTTTATATTGTGTCTCTGCAATGATTAAAATAATAGTTGACACAAAACCGCTTGCGTAACTATCTACATTATCATAGAGATAACGAAACAGTTGATTAAAATCTCTCGCATGATTGTCTGCAAGTATCTGACGAATACCTTCAAACTTCTCTTTTTTGTTTTTATTTGATTTCAGTAAATCAACAATAGTTGAAAAGTAATTAGCTTCCACTAATGTTGATTCATCTAATTTCAGTTTACCATCGATTACGCATCGTTGAGTTGTATTAATAACTCTACGAATATCAGGATAGTTTGAATTGATAATACTAACAAGGTGTTCTTTGTTGTATGTAACTTTCTCGCTCTCCAAAATGCTTACGATGTGTTGTGCAACTTCTTTCTTTGATGGTGGTACTATGTTAAAGATTTGACAACGAGATTGAATCGGGTCAATAATCTTTTCAACATAGTTACACGTTAAAATGAAACGAGTAGTTTTACTGAATGTTTCAATTACATTACGAAGTGCTGCTTGAGCATTGGGTGTAAGATAATCACTTTCATCGAGAATAATAAGTTTTAATCCACCAAATCCAATTGAAGAAGCAAACTGTTTGATTTTATCACGAACAGTATCTACGGAGTTTTCGTCTGACGCATTGATGTAAATATAATTATCTTTTGCGATAGAGTTCGCAACAATCTTAGCGAGTGTTGTTTTACCACTACCGGCATCGCCATACAACAGTAAGTGCGGTACATCATTGGTTTTAATATATTGTTCAAAAGTTTCTTTAACTGTTGGATTCCCAACGTAAGTTTCAAGTGTTTCGGGACGATACTTTTCGTTCCAAATTGTATGAGATGTGTTAAACATACATAACCTATATTTTTAATAATTAATTTCTACAAATATACGAATTTATTCCTTATCTACCAACGGCTTACGAAATATAAATATAGGTTCTCTTTTATATCCAGCACCCATAACTGCTGATAGAATTAAATTTATTTTACCTTCATATATGAAATCCACTTCTTTTGCATAATGAATTGTTATTTCTTCCAAGTCTTTATACTTTGGTGTATTTGCAATGTTTATTAACATATAACCACCTGGTTTCAATCCATGATAACAGTTACGGAATGTTCCTTGTAAGAACCCAGAACCCCAAGTATCACGGGTTGGAAACTTATTATATGATTGAGTTTCTTCATCTGCATATTTTTCAGTATCAAAATACGGAGGTGAAGTGAAACACAAATCTAAACTTTCTTTCTCTGGAATAAAATCTTCTGAACCCATCATGTGTAGTTGAATATCTTTACCAAGATATGAGAAATCATCACGCAGTTTACAAAGTCCTTCAAATGTTTTCGTTGATGGTTCTGTTCCAATATATGTTTCGATATACGGTGATGCTAATGCACCAACTAATCTACCACCCCAACCACATGACATATCCCACATTACACCATTGCCACCAAATCTTTTATATATAGCACCTGCAGCAGTTGGTCTAAAGTTTGAAACACCTTGAACACCAGAATATATTTTTAATGATTGACGTAAACGGTTTTCTTGCCAACTTCCATTGCCCGTGTGCTTATATAACCATTTCAAGCACTTACGTATTGTCATCTTAAATGTATGGTCATTCAAAAAATTATCCATAGGAGACATTTTAGAATTACCACATTTCACTTCCATTCCATGTGGAAAATAAGACCAAGCCAAGCGAAGTCCATGCATTGTTTGAATAATATCATTATTCTTAAACAGTTTATCGTAGTCATATTTTTGAAGTTTCTTCATGTGTTCATGTTTTTCTTCATCAGTAATACTCATATATGGATAACCATGTTTACGGTAATACTGAAAAACACAATCTATTGTATCATCTAACGTACGCTTGTCACTAAAAAATTCATCTGTTTCTTTCCACAAACGAATTTCAAGTGGGTCAGCATTTATAAATTTTCCAAAACTTTCAATATCAACTTTCATGTTATGGTTTTTTAAATATAAAAATAGGTTCTTGTTTCCACCATTGACCTTTATGGAAAACTTTATTAGCAGTTCTTTCTGCTAATTTTTCTTGGTCAGAGTTTCCAATCATTCTACCCATCGCCATTCCAAATTTACCTACATACTCCATTCCCAATGATTCTAATATATCAATTGAATCTTTTTCAAGGTGAACTATTTTGTTAGTTGAAATTCTAATATCAGCTATATTCCAACAAAGGTAACGGTCTGACTTCAAATAAGTAACCGCTGTTTCTAATGTTGGGCGTAAAAAGTTATCACGCCAATCCGCATACTCACTATGTGCTTTATAAGACTGAGTTGCATCATCGGAATACATTTCTCTGTTAAAGTATGGTGGTGAAGTAAAAACAAAATCTAACTTACCCTTATACTTTTGAAATTTAGGATTGAACTGAATTGTTTCTGAACCATCTTGGAAAAGTTCGTATGTATGATTTTCATTTGTAACAAAGAAGTTTGAAGATACATTTGTGCCTCGCTCGCCTATTGATTTTAGAAAAAAGTCTGCAAGGTATTCATAACGACTTATTCCTAATTCATCAATAAAGTTATCTGTATTTGGGTCTGTTCCAACATAATGCATTGGGCGACCAACAGACATAGCACCGAGTATCCTTCCACCCCAACCAGAACTTGGGTCATATACTGTTACTGTTTCACTTGCAGGTATATGTTGTGTAAAGTGTTCATAAAGAAACTTTGCGGTCATAGGCGGAAAGTTTACCGCTGGCTGACAGAATGACATACGAAATACTTGTATTGCACTTGGAAATAGTTTTATATTCTTTTCGTAAACACGAACAATATAAACATTTGCCCTCGGTTCAGAACCTTCTTTTTGTATATTAAATGTATCAGTTAAATCCGCTGGATTACCCAAAGTAAATAACATGAAGTCATCAATCAAACCTTCCGCTAAGAACTGTCTAATCTCATCTGCCTTTATAGTTAAATACTTTTTGTATTTTTTACTTTGAGTTTGTAGAGTGCATGATATTTTAGAAATACGAACACCTTGTCCATCGAATCTTCCATCACCATTTTTATACGCCATGAAGAAATCACGAAGAGTTTCACCTTCTTTGAAGTAAGGATTCTTTACTTGATTTGAAGATAAAGACTTACTGTACAAATACATAGAATCGTTGTAAACACTTCTCTTCATAATATGATGAAATGTTTCTTTCATAGAGTCTGTAAAATAATCGTAAATCGATTTACCAGAATCACTTCCCATGCCAGATGCAATTTTAGTTTTTAGCATTGTTGGAAAGAATTGATTTGCAGCAGAACCAATTTTTGTGAAATTAGCAATGACTCCAATCATATCAGAGTCATTGCCGTCTTCCACACTATGAAAAATAGATGAAGCGTTGAACTGACGGAGTTTCGAGAATGATTGATTAATCTCTTCCTCAGTTCTACCAACGACTGGCGGTTTCCCATTGTTATCCCAATCAGTTAGAATCCTCATTCGTAAATCTTCTGCCCATTCATAAAACCTGTTATCGTCAAATGTAACCAGTTCACCATACGTTATGTTTGATGGCCAGGACAGAATATCACTTTTTTCATAGAAATACTTTTTCATTAATTGTTTTCCAATTTTACTAAGAAATATCTTGATTCAAAATCGTCAATATCAAATTCAACTTTTGCTAAACCTTGCGAGGAAACTTTCATTGAACCACCGTTCAAATCTTTATTTGCTGATAGAATTTCTTTGAAATACTTTGCTGAAAAAGAAATTGGTTCAAAATCTTGTTCACAAGTGCAATCAATATCAATTGAAATTCTATTGGAGTTTATGTTAGCATAACCAATTACAATTTGCCATTTATTAGTCTTACCGTTTTTAAGAATAGTAAACTTCTCAATATCAGATAAAGCAGATTTAGCTTTGATAAATTTATCAATAAAATCTTTTGTAATTGACATTTCTAATTCAAATGGTGGAAGTTCTTTCAACTCGGGTGCCGGTGGAATAACTGCCAAATCAGCTAACATATAATTAACAGTTGTGGATTTATCACTTAACGTTAAAGCGAATGCTTTATCGTCTGCACCATTAATTTTAAATTCAATAGTGTTACCAAGAACACCAAGAAGACTTGTAAGTAAGTTTGTATCATACACACCAAACTTTGCTACTTGACCGCTGAAACTTTTTAACTTAACTTCCCCTACTACACATTTGTCATCAGAAATAAAACGAGTTGCTAATCCACCGTTTGCATTCCAAGCAACAGATTGAACTAATTTACCCAAGTGATATTTACTAATGAAGTTTAATAACTTTGATTTTTCCATAACACGAATCCTTTTATAATAATAATTTCCACAAATATACTGAATTATTTAGAAAGTAAAAAACTTTTGTGCAACATTTTTACTTTCCGTTGGGAACTCCCACTTCATTGATTCATAGAAACCTCTTAGTTTACCATCCAACTCCGATACAAATAATTCGTTTGCATCAAAGTAATTTTTAATAAATTCTATAATTTCTACTGGATCTGAATCTCCTCTGAATGCTAATAGTTCTAAACCGTATGAGTTATTTTTTAAATATACCCACTTAACTTTATCACCGTTTTTAATTGCTGGAAACTTCGGTGGACAATTAAATAACTTTAATAGGTTATTATAATTCATCGCTGCTTTAATATGAGCAGGCGTTCCTTTACCAAACTTACCCAAAACATCAACTGTTAAACGTTCTTGATATTTCTTAATATCTTTTATAGAAGAGTTCTTTGCCAACTCACCATACAGAACTGTACCTAAATCTCGTTTGAATTTTATAATATCTTCATCTAATTCTACTTTATCTCTACCTTTCAGAATATCAATTAGTACCGCCTTCATAAACTTCTGAAATGATTTTGGAAATGAAGAGCGAACAATATCCAATCCTTTAACTTCTAACTTGTCCATCGGAACACCGTTGTCAGAAATAATCCATAATGCATATCGCTTTTTCTTTTGCCAGAAACCTGTACGTCCAATCATCTCTTGTTTAATTTCTAAGCGATGTTTATCTGTGTTGAATACTTTCTTTGCAAATATATTGTAGAACTCATTTACATAATCTTGAACTTCGGTTGCAATCTCATAAATCTTTGGAGTCATCAACTCAATATCGTTAGTATCAATATCAGGAAATCTATTCTTTACCAACGGTAAGCAAGAAACAAACACAGAATCGGTATCAACATATTGTACGTAATCAATATTATCTGTTATCAGTTCTTTATTATACTTCATGTTAATCGCTGCTTCAGTTTTCTTAATTACAGTCTGACCAGAAAGTGTAACTGCTTCCGCATTATCAATATCATAGAAACGAAATGCAGGTAAACCTAATACACCATACAATGAATTAAGAAGAATCTTTTGAACAAGTTGTCTTTTCTTATAGAATTCATACTTCGTTGTATCACCTTCTGTACCCCATTTTTTCATTTCATCTTTATACTGAACTCGCTTGTCAAACCAATCACTTAGAATAGCAGGAATCAATCCAATCTTATCGGAACTATACATCACCCCATTGGAAGCAACGGTATATTTGTATTTATCCAAAAACGCTTTTAACTTTTCTTTTGAAACCATTTCACCTGCAACGGAATATTCTTCAATGTTACCACGAATAAAATCTTCAGCAGACCAGTTATCGATTTTAGCAATCTTTGTTTCTGGAGAAATATTCAAAGTCATAATAATGGATGGATACAGAGAAGTTAAATCTAAGTCATACATCCATTCGTAGCGGCCGGGAATTGGGTCTTTAACAAAAGCACCAATAAAACCTTGTTGACCACTCTCTCGTAACTCTGCCATCTTCTCTTGTCTATCCGCTGGCTTATTCGGTGCTACAACACTTCCAACATTTTTAAGGTACGATAACAAAGCACCCTCAAGATACTTTGAAGAGTAAACAAAATCCTCGTATGGAACATGACCAACGTGACAAATACCACGCACTAAGTCTATATACTGCAACTTCTTGTCTAATTCAAGAACAAGTTCAACGTCAGTTATATTATATTCGATAAAAGTTTCAATATCGTTTTCCATCAAATCATCTAAGTTACCTTCATACTCAACCTTGCCACGTCCTAACTCAGTCATACAAACCGCATTAAGTGCATACGATGGTAGTTCTTTATAAGAGAACTTTTTATAAACAGTCATGTAATCTAATACAGAAATACCAGCAATACTCCATCGGTTTCTATAAGGCGAAAAATACATTTCATTTATAGGTGACATACGATGTGCTTGCTTCTTACCAAGAACTCTCTTTATTCTATTATGCAAATATGGAATATCGAATGCATCACAATTCCAACCAGTCATAATGTGCGGTTGAATTTCTTCTATTCCTACCAAGAATTTAAGTAGAAGTGTTTTTTCATCTGGACAAGAAACTATTGTTTTATTATCCGTAGTTCTATTTTTCAATCGCTTCTGTTTATCCAACACTAACATAGTGTAGTGGTTAGTTGCTGAATCATGGTAAGCGATAGAAGTTATTTCATTGTTACCTTCGGTTGGGTCTGGTGTACCTGTAATCATTTCAACCTCAATATCGAATGCCATTGTAACAATCGCTTTCGATGGAATATCGGATTCATGGTACATATCAACAAGAATGCGCGTAGTTTCAGCAACATCAGATTCAAATAAGTCTGGATCATTCTTTGTGAATTCAGTTATCTTAGATAATTTATCGCCATACAATGAAACAAACTTACCGTTTGAATCTCTACGGTAGGCATATGGAGTATAGTTAAAATACAAAAGTCCTTTAGTATCATCCCATACCCACGCTTCTTTTGTATTTGTTTTAACAAATATATTTTGATACATTTTATGCCTTTTTGAATACCCACATTGGTTCTGCAAATTTTGCTTTATCATCACAATCTATGCCAGTATCGTTCGGCCGTACTGCCATTTCCATACCCATCGTTCCTTCATATATACAATCAGATTTTTCTTTCATGTATTCTACCATAGGTTCACATATTTTCAAATACGATTTTGCTGGTCTATTATAAATGTCTGCAATATTTACAATCATTGTACCACCAGATTTAAGAGTAGCCCATACATTATCCAATGCCTTATGTAAAAAGTTTTTGTTCCAAGAATCTATATTCTTGTACCGAACCCAACTTTGTTTATCATCGTTTGAATATCGTTCTGTATCAAAGTAAGGAGGCGATGTAAATATTAAATCAACTTTGCCTATCCACTCTGAATTATTCCAATCTTCCGCTGGTGCTTCGTATAAGTGTACTGATTTTTTAGTATCAAACCAACCTAATTGTTTAGAATAAAATTCAGATTGTTGTTTATAAACTTCATGATTATTTGGTGCCGGATCTATTCCAATATATGTTTCTGCTTTATCCGATGCATAGAAACCACATAATCTATCACCCCATCCTGCTGAGAAGTCTAATATTGTTTTAGCACCATACATATCGTATAATGCTTTTGCAACATTTGGTTTGAATTGAGAACAAACATATTTTCTAAGACTTAGTGAAGAACGAACCGCTGCTTTATCAATCTTTTTAAATTTCAATGTATAGAACGCTTTCGATAAAGAAATCATAGAACGAAGAGAAGTCCAACTTCTTACTGGACCAGGTGAGTATGCAGCATCAACTTTCCAACGGTTTATTTGTTGAAAATAATTTGATGCAGAGTTACCTACATTACTTCTTGAAAAGTATAACGGTTTTCCGTTCCATTCAAAATCTAAATTATAACTGTGTCTAGCTTTCCACTTACCTTCTTTCAGCATTTCTTTCCACTTAATCGCCTTCAACTTTTGAAACTCAGAAGTTGTATCTTCAATAGAAATATCAGCGTATGGTAAATCATAAGTCATCAAAACTGTTGCCATCGATTCTAAAACATCTTCCTTCTCAAATGTTTCTTGAATATACCTCCATTCTATTTCATCAATCGCAAGGTAAGGACTCATTCCTTTGAACTTGTCAAAGTAATCTAAATACATAACATTCCTAAATTAATCGTCTGCTAAAAAGTTACCAACTTTATTTCGGTTATCATAAACCACTTCGTACTTTTCCAAGAATTGCTTTTCTGAATAAATGGAATACCCTTTACTTTCGTTAACAATATATTGACCAGGTAAGCACTCTTCCCTCGATGCTTCAAACTTCAAAACCCATCTATCTTTATAACTGTCACTTGCAGTCATAACACATGGCCACTTTAAGCATGCTTCATTCGCTGCTGCGGTTGTGCCATCATACAAATAAGCAGTAAACTTATTTGTTTTCGGTTCTACTAATAAAACGTCCATAACAATTACTTCCTCATCATTTTTTTCTTAAATCGCTTTAGCCAATCTGGATCATTTTCATTTTCATTTATATCCCAATAAGTCTTTCCGTCTTTCGATGAATTCCAAGGATTAGAAATTTCATCGTCTTTTGGCATCATTATTTCTTCTAACAATTCTAAATTACCATGTGTTGCTGTAATATGGTCTTTAATATATTTTCTACTCTTACGATGTGCTATAATTTTATCCATTTTTTCCGAAGAACCTACATTTCCAATTATGGAAGTTTTTCTATATGAACGGCTCATAGTAATACCTTTAAGTTAAAATTAAATTTCTATATCTTTCCAATTTTTATTTGCAATAGTTTTGATTGCCCACTTACCCATGTTGTTTGCAACACTATAATAGTTATGGTTTCCAACTTGTTCAAGTAAATTAGATTCAAATATAAAAGGTCTACCGTTTACTTTTGTCATAAACTGCCCACCTTTGCCCATCTGTCTATCATTGAATTGCATTGTTCTGCCATATCCTGGATAATCTGAACAATGGTTTGTACCGATTAGAATAGAACCAGCACCACCCCTTGGTATAAACAAAATAGAATCTTGCATATACTCTTCACCCAATCTTCTTAAATCTGCTTCAAGGTTTCCTCTATCTTGTAAATCTACAGCAAAGAAAACATCTTCACGTACTTCAATTGCTTCAGGTGTTCCGTAGTTTTCAATGTAAGCACCTTTAACTGCGGTTGTTCCATACCCCATCATTTCAAGTTTTGCTTTTAATTGCGCATTTCTTTTTTTGTTATCTTGTAGAGCGTAGGGTAAATCTTCAGGTAAACCACAGCCTTCTTTAGAACGGAAGGCTGTAATTGTACCGCAATCGTGCATTTCCATGTGGTAAACCAATCTCGATAAACCACTTTCTTTTAATATGTTAGTTAGTTTTTTCATAAAGCTTCTCTATAAGTAAACGAATTTGTTTACTATAAATATATAAGTTATTGTTTATCCGTTGAACCAAATCCGCCTTGACCACGGTTTGTATCGGATATTTTCTCTACTTCTACGAATTTTACTCTTGGATACGGAATAATAACCAATTGTGCAACTCTATCGCCAACAACTGGAATAGTTCCACCTACCGCTCCTGCATAAGGCAATTCAAATCTCACAAGAATTTCACCACGATAATTTGAATCTATAACCCCAACAGAATTTTTCAATGAAACTCCGGCTGCTGCTTTTGTAATTGAACTTCTTGGAAATAAAAGTCCAACATGATTCTCTGGAATCTGTACCGCAATACCAGTTCCAAATTCCATGAAAGTATTTGTAACTCTAAGTGAAGTCGCTGTTAAGTCCATACCAGCATCACCATTTTGTGCATATTCGGGTGTAACTGCTTCGGGAACTAACTTACGAAATTTTACCGTTAAATCCAAATTTTTTGTAAATTTTAATTTGTAATCGGGATACCATCTGTCATGCCAACTCATACTAACCTCCTACATTCCAAAATAATGCATCATCTGATGCGTGTTCTTTAATAAATGACCAAACTTTTGAATCGTAATAATCCGAAGAAGGAAACGGTGGTTTCTCTACGGGTTTGCATTTTTGTGCGAATTTATATTTTGATAGGAACAATTCCGCCCTACCTCGTTCTCTCTCAGTTGTATTGTGACCAACCCTAACACCATATACTTTCGCATCTGGCCATGCCTTCTGCAATCCTCTTGAAAGAACTCCGGAACTTATACAAGACCAAACTTCTTTTGGTTTGATTAGTAAGTTACCTGCAATTCTAGCAATTTCATCAACAATAACGGGATGGTCAAGTCCAAATGGTAATAATTGTGTGTCAGGTGTTTCAAGTGCATACTTTTTAGCAATGTGCTGAATGTGTGTTAGGAATCCCATAGGAACTTCTATGATGTTTGCACCAACGGATATTGCTTCCTCGGTTAAGGGTAAATGTTTTCCTTTTGGAATAACAACAGTTGCCTTCAATCCTAAATCTCTACAAGCATACGCAAGTGCAACTTGAGCATATCCCACTCTGGGTGAAGCATATACCCATTCTTTCACATGGGGTTGTGATTGAAGAAATCTATAAGCAAATCGTCTTTTTGTTCCACC
>Ga0208975_1000461_pt1 | contig 19796 bp, 17 predicted proteins | sample GreLakmeER78MSRF_FD_187700 | JGI IMG/M metagenome (GOLD analysis project Ga0208975, IMG submission 187700) | Freshwater lentic microbial communities from great Laurentian Lakes, MI, USA - Great Lakes metaG ER78MSRF (SPAdes) | ecosystem: Environmental > Aquatic > Freshwater > Lake | place: Great... | reverse complement strand
AGTTTGTCCAGCCGTTGTAACAGCTGGTATAATATACGCTGTATTTCCACGAATTGTTGTTACACTAAGTAAATTTGGGTTTGCCACTTTATATTCCTCCGAAAATCATTGATATGATAAAAGTTTGTGCTTTGGTATTTATTTCCGCACCATTAGAAAATATGCTACCTGCATACACTGCCCCAGCAATGCCAACACCACCAGCCACAGTTAGTGCACCTGTTGTGGTTGAAGTTGATGCTGTTGTTCTTGTAATTTGCACCCTTCCAGCAGTCACTCCAGTACCTGCTTGTAAAACTATTGATCCACCACTGTAAAGAGCACCATTACCAGCTGTGATATTGACATTACCACCATCTTCGTCTGCATCTCCACTTCTAAGTGTAAGAGCGCCACCACTGAAAGAGTCATAAGAAGTTCCTGCCCCAATAAGAATAGATCTTCCTGGAGCTCCATCACCATAAGTGCCAATTGTAAATAAGTTTGATATGCCTCCACCATTACCCCAGCTATATAAATCTCCATTTAAGGACAGCCTACCACTAATACTAGCACCACCACTGACTAATAGTGCGCCTGTTCCGACCGCAGTTGATGCAGTAGCATTAGTTATGGAAAGCGCAGTTGATGTAGTAGCACCACGTCCGGTTACAGTCGCAAGTGTATCTGCTTCTGCACCACCTCCGCCTGCAGCCCAACTTAAAGTACCGTTAGTATCTGATGATAGTACATATCCATTTACCGCAGCAACTGCCGAAGGAAGTGTTAAAGTATATGAACCGCTTGCTGGAGCTTTTAGCGTTACAACTCCTGCGCCAGCATGATTTAATGGGATTGGCATGTTAGCAGTCCTGAGAGTTTTCGAAACCTACTTGCGACTTAAGATCAGCGTACAAACCATCCATCAAGTTTCCTTGTGGAGTGTCACAATAAAAAGCATGTGATGCCACTTCCTGTGCGTTTGCTTGTCGAGCATCAGCATTAGCACTTACGCTAACTTGATACTGACACTGATTTTTATTAGCAAAAATATTGGTAATACGTGCATAGGCTTCTGTAAAAGGCACGCCAACGTTGCTATTTTGAATAGAGATTTTTAATGCCATGATTTTCCTTAATAAGTCATTTCTGTTGTTTCAATTTTGCAAACCCATCGAATTGTAGTTGCAGCTTGTCCTGTAACTGTTACAGCTAATCCGCCATTTGTTGTGTCTACTGTTAATGCTACTACCCATGTAGAAGCACCAGCGTCTTGAGCGACTAGGTTTAATACTGGTGTACCAACAAGCACAGTAGAGGCTGCGTTAGCACCACGTTTGATGCCACCTTCAAAGCTCCACATTGCTGAGTTACCTGCCCCTGTGACGCCTGCCGTGATTGAACCTCTAAAATAATAAGCCGAATTATTTGGCAGAATTACTTGATTGCTTGTACCAGCCGCACCTGAATTACTTCTTAAAACTGTTGCTGTTGCATCTGTTGTTTGTACGCCAAGAATTAATTTTGCTGATTGAGAAACACCCAAAGCAAGAGCAACAGGACTAGCACTTGCTGGCGCAACTGTATTTGCTACAATTCCTCTTGTTGTCCCATAATACCCACCAATTACTGTACTAACATCAGCATTACTTAATGAATTTGCTCCACCAATTATGGCAGAGTAATAACCACTTGCAGTGCTACCGTTTGATCCACCTACAAAAGCCTGAATACCACTTGCAGTACAACTAGCGCTTCCACCGATAAAAGAAGCAGTACCACTTGCAGTATTACTACTTCCTCCACCTATAAAAGAATTAGACTCACTTGCAGAATTATTGCTTCCTCCGGCGACAAACGCAGAATTACCATTTGTAATATGACCACTTCCTCCACCTACAAAAGAAAGAGCGCCAAATGCAGAATTATTGTTTCCTCCAATTGCAAGAGCATAATTATTTCCCGCTGATGTAGGACTTTGGTTTAATGTTATCCAACCAGTTGCACTAGAGCCAGTAGTCGATCCAAAACTTATAAATTCTTTAGAATAACAAAAGACTAAAGTCTGTCCTGCCCCTAAAGTAGCAATAGCATTTAATGTGCCACTACCACTTACATCCGAAGCATGAATAGCAATTTTTTGATTATTACTACCATATCTTGCATTAATAATTTGTATTTGCTTACCTTCTATTGGCGCAGAAGGAAGATACACTAGCACAGAAACTGTTGAAGATCCCCCTATTTTAAAAAATTGAATAGGCGCACAATCATCTGCTAAAGATATACTGCGAACAGCAGAAACGTTTGCAAATATTCTAGAAAAATCCCAAACCTGTATTGCAGGCGTGTTTTCAGATGCAAAACCTGTAAACATCAATACTCTCCACCAACAGCAGTAAGGTGAAATCCAGCCGCTACTGCTGTTCCAAATGTGGCGTAAATCCGATAACCCGCTGGCAAACTAATGTTTAAAGGCAAAATAATGTCAGGCTGTTCAGCCGTTTCAGATACTGTTGTTGCTGACAAAGTTCTCTCTAGATACAAAGCATTGTTAGCCGCAGTAGTAGTAACAGAGCCATTGTTTATCCATACACGAATAACAGTTGCTACGTTTGTCCCCAATGCTCTTACTTTTATAAAATCAAGTCTTGAACCATCAATTGCTTTACCAGTAAAAATCGGACCATAAATTGTTCCGCTACTTAAATCCTTGGTTGTGTTAGCTGTTACGCCAGGCGTTGCCGCATTAGCCGCCGCACCACTTACCCAACTATTGACTGGTGTTAGTGGAAAGATTGGGTTTGTATTTTGTGCCATTTAAAAGCCTCCGATTGACCAAGATTGTAATTTTGGAATTGGTGATGAAGTACCACCGCCACCCACAGTTGTCCATGTAGGAGGAGCGTTACCAGCAGAAGTTAATACCTGTCCTGATGTTCCATACGCAGTACCTGTTGACCCAAAAGATACACCACCTGCGTCGGTGATACGCATTTTTTCTTGTGGACCAGTTTGTGTTTTAAAAATAATTGGGCTGTTATCATTTTGAAATATCTCAGCGCCACCAACGGTAGATGTTATTTGTAATCTACTACCTGCTCCGCCAGTTTCACTAACACCTAGTGTACCTGATACAGAAATAGATGTTGCCGCCACTGTACTTGGAGTCGTAGCCCCCAAAGTACCATTCATTACCGCACCTGTCAGCGTCTTATTGGTTAGCGTGTCAGTCGTTGCTTTACCAACTAGCGTATCTGTTGCAGCTGGCAAGGTTAGTGTGGTTGTTCCTGCTGTAGCAGTGGCAAGGAGTGTGGTTGTTCCAGATGTTGATCCAGAAAAAATTGCAGATGTCCCCAACGATAAAGTTGTATCTATCGTTGCCGATCCGTATATTCTTGTACCGCTTAGAAGTTTTGCCATAGTTTTCTATTTATCTTAATATTTTTAAACAAATGGTGCTGGGAATTGTGGGGGTGAATCACCTGCGCTACGATAAAATATTTTTATAGCACCAGTAGCACCATTGCCACCTGTACCTGTTGTACTGTCTGCACCACCAGCACCACCACCTCCGTATAGTCCACCTGTACCAGACAGAGTATTGCCTGCAGTTCCAGAGGATCCGTCAGAACCACCAAGTCCAGGAGCAGCATCGCTTAGTCCAGCTGTTCCATTCGATCCGACTCCATTAATTCCGACTCCGCCACCGCCACCACCCCGATTGTTTGCTCCATGTCCACCACCGCCACCACCGCCAGTACCATTGGTGCCAGCAACAGCGGCACCAGTTGATGAACCCCCTGCGCCACCAGTACCTGAATATCCACCTGCGCCACCGCCACCAGCACCACCAAAAACACCACCTAGTCCACCAGCACCACCAGCACCACCTGAGCCAGTTGCTACAGTACCACCAGCACCACCATTATTATTTGCATTGATTGCAAAACAATTACCTCTCGTTCCACCATTTGCTTGTAATAAAATTGTAGCTGATCTTGCAATACTAGAAAGCCCACCAGAAGTTCCAACATTTAATCCAGCACCACCAGTACCGCTTGCTCCTACTACTATTGTTAATGTTTCTGCAGGTGTTACTGCTATACTATTGACATACGCTAAAGCACCACCGCCACCACCTCCACCACCATTACTACCGTCTGTTCCGCCACCGCCACCGCCACCACCGCCCACGGCAACAGCAGAGATGCTGGTTACCCCAGCAGGGACAACAAATGATGCAGATGTTGTAAATGTTTGACTAATTGGTACAGTATACTCTTCAAACTCACCATTGACCAATAAAGTTCCTGAACTCTGTTGTCTTTGAACCACTGGCATTTGAGTTGATGTTATAGATGCTAATCCGTATCTGCTTTGTAAAGCATTATAATTTTGTGTAATTTCAGCTGCGGTCAATACTCGGTTGTAGAACCTGTAGCTACCTATTCGTACATTAGCGTAACCTCCATATCCTGCACCTGGTCGGTTATATGTACCTAGAGTGTGTTCACCTGCATTACCACTTGGTCCACCAGTATATACTCCAGTAGTGGTTATTATTTCTTGATTACCGTTAATGTATACATTCTGTGAACCGTTAGTTAGGGTGACTGTAATATTATACCACGAACCAGTACTAAATGTGGTAGTAGATAGAGAGGTTGAAAAATATCCACCATCATCATAGAAATATACTTGTAGTTTTCCTGATGATGTAAAAAGCATCCGCAACTCTGGATTATCGCTATTATCAATTAACCAAAAGTATCCGTTATCACTTATTCTCTTTATCCAATAATCTATAGTTAGACTGGCTGGTGCAAATCCAGTTACAGGAAGCGTGATATGATCGTTGGAACCATCCAGTTGAATACATCCGCCACCATCGTTACTAATAAAAGTCGGCGAATTGACAAGAGTACCGTTGTTACCATTACCACTCAAATCAGTCCATGTTGCACCACTTCCTGAATAACTAGTAGTCTGACCAGCATCAAGCCAAAGTTTTAAACTACTGTCTACAACAGGTGCTCCTGTGAATTCGTCAAATTCACCGTTAACTAATAAAGTTCCTGAACTCTGTTGTCTTTGAACCACTGGCATTTGAGTTGCTGTTACTGCTGATAATTCAAATCTTTTTCGCATTGCATTATAATTTTGTGTGATTTCAGCTGCTGTTAATGCTTTGTTATAAATTTGAGCTGATGCTATGTTTCCTTTGAACCATCTATCCCCTACAATCTCGTCTTGAGCAATCTTTATATCGTCTAACACTGTACTAGGATGACTAGTGGTATTAGTAGCAGTAGTAATTCCACTCGATTGACATAGATATAATGTTGCAGCTGTGCTTGTAACAGACACAGCTATCATACACCATGTTAAATTAGGTATTGTTAAATTACTGGTAAAAAAGTAACTGCTTGATTGACCATGCCAAGTATATCCAATTTGATTAGTAGTGCCCGTCTGTCCAATGCCCAATCCGCTAATATTGCTACCAGCTCCTCTAGAAAATATAATTCCACTATAAGGATTCTGAGTTCCATTTCTTCTTATCCAAGCTACAAAAGTTGCTGCCGTTACGGTGAGAGATCCTGTACATTGAACATAATCATTAATTCCATCAAAAACAATAGACCCACCATTTGTGGTACTATAAGTTGGTCCTCCTGTTAATGTACCTGTGCGACCATTACCACTTAAATCTGTCCATGTTGTACCACTTCCTGAATAACTAGTAGTCTGACCAGCATCAAGCCAAAGTTGTAGACTACTGTCTACAACTGGTGCTCCAGTGAATTCATCAAACTCACCATTGACCATCAATGTCCCTGTATTGAGGAGTCTAGTAGCTACTGGCATTATCCAAACACCGTATCTAAACTGCCAGCTGTGGCATTATATACCTGATATACTACGCTTACATTACTTGCGTTTACGAAACCTACTTTACTTGCTGAGCCAACATAAATGTTACCAACAACACCTAAACCACCACCAATTTTTACTGCGCCAGTTGTGCTTGAAGTAGAAGCTGTTGTATCTGAGAAAGTTGGTGCACCAGTAAAAGTACCAGATACTGCACCACTATTAATGGTTGGTGATGTTAAAGTTTTATTTGTTAGAGTTTGTGCACCAGTTAATGTAGCAACTGTTGAATCAATTGCAATAGTAACTGCAGATGATCCATTAAAACTTGTACCCGATAAACCAGTACCAATAGTAAGAGCATTGGTTGTGCTACCGCTTGCGACAGTAGCCCACGATACTGTGCTTCCATCAGTCGTTAGATACTTTCCAGAATTTCCAGTTAAAGATGGAAGACCATAACCAATTGTTAGACTTGTGAATCCAACTAAGTTGACTATATCGCCTGAGGCACATGCAATAGATAATACCACATTACTACCACTAGTTGCAGTATAGTCTGCACTAGATAATCTAACGCCATTGACGTATACGTTTACGAATGGAGCAGTATAAGCTACAGCAAATGTAGTTTGACTCGCTGTGGCGGTGTATGTTTGAAAGTCAAGCGCTGCGCTTCCTCCACCACCAGCTACAGCTGTAGTGAATGACTTGACTTGATTTGAGGAATTTTTGAAGTATAGCTTTTCGTCAGCATAGTTGATTGCTAACTCGCCATAATCAAGATCGGTCGTAAGAGGGACCTTAGCTGCTACTGAAGACTTCTTCAGCAAGAGTTTATTTGACATACTTGCTCCTAAAAAGGAATAATTTTAAGAGGATAGAAATCCTCCATCATATACTATATATTAATACGTGCCACCGTCAATACCAAATCCATCGAGTGTAGATGTTGCTGCTCCTGCACCTGTAATATTTGTTCCAACGTATATAGTCTTTGCTACTGATAAACCACCCGATAGAACTACTGGAGCAGTACCCAATGCTGATGCATCGGTTGTAGAAGTGAATGTTACGTTACCAGATGCAGCAACTGTTGTACCACTGAAACTAGATAATGTAATCGTCTTATTACTTAGCGATTCGCTTCCTGCTAGAGTAGCTAGTGTGCCAGTCGTTGGTAGTGTTAATGTAGTTGCTCCAGTAGCAGTTAGTGTAGTGGCAAAGGCGCCTGCTGTACTAAAGTTACCTGCAATATCAATATTACCCGCAAGTTTAATACTTCTTGCGGCGTTAACCATATCAAGAGTTAAGGTTCTTCCAGCAGTAAGGACGGTAGAAGAAGTTGCTGCGATAGTTACATCGAATGCTGCAGAAGTATCACGAATTGCTAAAGTGGTAAGGCCAGAAGCCGCACCACCATTAATCGTAGGACTTGTTAAAGTTTTATTAGTGAATGTTTCTGAGCCGTCAAGTGTTGCTAATGTGCCAGTTGTTGGCAGTGTTACTGTAGTTGTTCCAGTAGCAGTCAGTGTAGTACTAAACGCACCAGCGGTTGCTAAAGTAGAACCATTAACTAGCGTTAATGTGCCAGTAGTACTTGTTATTGTTAAACCATTAACGGTTTTACTAGTCAATGATTCAGAACCTGCTAGAGTTGCTAAAGTCCCAGTAGTTGGTAGAGTAACGCTAGTATTTGCAGTAGCAGTAAACGTTTGAGTGAATGATCCAGCATGAGATACGTTACCCGCCAATGTTAATGTGCTAGATCCATTATTAACACCAGTACCACCATAAGTAGAACCAATTAAAGAACCATTCCAAGTACCAGTACCGATAGTTCCAAGAGTAGTAATAGTTGCCTGACCGACATAAGCAGTAGAGATGTCAATTGCATCAGCTGCAACACTAATTCTATTAGCAGTACCAACTGCGTTAATAGTGTTACCGGATTTAGTAAGACCATCACCTGCAATAATTTGGCCAGCGCCAGAGAACTGACTAAAGTTAATTGCTGAAGTGCCAATAGTAATCGCACTATCGGTGTTTATGACATAACCGTTATCTTGATTAATAGTACCTTCTTCAACAAAGAAGAATACACCTGGACCAACTTCAACACCTGGACTATTATCAAAGTCAGTAGCACGAGTAAGTACCCAGCTAACAGAAGCCGTACCAATTGTTGTAACAGTGTAAACACCATTTTGCAATGCAGCTACTTGATCTTTAACAAGAACACGATTGCCAACTGATAAGTTAATACTATCAAGAGCGAAAGCAGCTTGCGCACCAGAGTTGGTTAATGTGGCGCCAACACCAGCAGTACCATTATCATATGCTGCAGATAATGCAATGGTTGTTGCTGCACGAACTGATTGTTTAACATCAAGACCGTTTGATAACGAATCAACATATGCTTTAGTCGCAGCATCTTGTGCTTGAGTAGGATCAGCAACGGAAGTGATTCTCTTACTATTAACATCAACAGTTCCAAGGCCTTGAGGAACAAGAGAAACACTTGCGTTGGCAGTATTAGTACCAGCTGTAATAGTTATTGTGCTTGATGAAGTTTGGATTCTACCGTAAGTAGTACTACCGATAGTAATTGCAGAAGCTGCACCGAACAGGTTACCAGTTAGTGCGTTGGTGTTGAATACCGATGCAGTAGCAGTTGAAGATGTTACAATAGATGGTGATGCACCATTAATGTTAAGAGCAGTGGCATTACTTAATGTAACAGTTGGGTTAGCAATTGTAGTTGTGCCACTAGATGCACCTAATGCTAGAGCAGTTGCAGCACCACCAATATTGAGAGTAGTAACTGTTGAGTTAAAAACTGAAGCAGTAGTACTAGTTGTAGCAATTACAGGAGAAGCGCCATTCAAATTCAATGCAGTGGCATTACTTAATGTAACAGTTTGGTTAGCGATAGTCGCTGTGCCACTAGATGCACCTAATGCTAGAGTAGTTGCTGCACCACCGATATTTAATGTAGTAACTGTTGAGTTGAATAGGGAAGCAGTAGTACTAGTTGTAGCAATTGCTGGAGACGCACCATTAATGTTAAGAGCAGTAGCATTGGCTAATGTTACTGTTGAATTATTAACAGTCGCTGTACCACTTGCAGCACCAAGAGAAAGTGTAGTCGCTGCGCCAAAAGCATTAACAGTAGTAGCAGTTGTATTTAATAGATCAAAAGAAGAACTATTAGTTGTTACTGATGTTGTAAGTTGTGGGCTAGTAGAAAGAACAACTGAGCCAGTACCTGTTATAGTTGCAAAGCCAGAATATTCTGCATCCCAAGATGCAGCACTAGTTCCAGAAGCAAGAATACATAGAACATTAACTGCGGTTCCAGGTAAAACTGTTACTACTAAATTACCACCAGAAGAATTTACCGTTAAATTGCCAGTACTGTTATTCTCAATAAAATATTGATCGCCAACCACCATAGTGCTAGCAACAGGGAGAACAACAGTTTGTGTAGTACTACCAGTGAAGAATTGATTCTGTGCGCTTGTTGCAGTTAGTGTAGTCGTACCGGCTGCAGTCGCAGTAGTTGTATAACCTAGTCTAAGATTATTAACTGGAAGTGTAGAACCAGCGAAACCCGCTGTACCAATATAGCGATAACCGTAAATGTAGATTACACTAGAACCAGTCATCCCAGTCGGGATTGTGCCACCCAAGAAGTGTAGTGTACCAGCTTGATAATCAAAATACCATTCGCCAGTTCCACCAGATCCGTCAGCAAAAATCTGCGTGCCGCCCGTAGAAGCAGGATTAGATACGCCAGCAGCACCATAATATACTTGAACACGATACGTGTTCGTTAGATTTGCTGTATCAAATTCAGGTGGGATCCAATCTGTTAAACCAGTTTTCCATGTAGGATAAACGCTACCAATAACTGTAGTAGTTGTATCAGCCGTAGTTTGTATTCTTGCTGTTGTAGTATATGCTTGAACTACACTAGTAACAGCGGCCGCAGTCGTTGGAATTAAACCGGCCTGTGTCCATGTCTTATCACCACGATTTATAAATGGACTTGCGGTAGCTTCATTCGATGCGCTTTTAAGCGCCGAAGTATCAGTCTTAGCGACGCCAAACAGCTTCTTGTATAATAAGTCTATTTTTGTTGGATCGGAGATTGCCATTTGTTATTCCTATTGTTTTATTAGACTGTTGAATCTCTTAAGTAAAGCTGCGTTATACTTTGGTTCGCAGTTAACTTGATTCTGACCCAAATTTCATTATTAGTTGCATTAGTAGAACTCAATGTACCAAAAGAAGCATTCACCGTTTGTTGTGTAGTAGCACCTAAGTTAATATTTCCACCAAAAGCAGCACCATCGGCTAATGAACTATCAATTCCTAGTGATAACCATTTGTTTAATGATGAAGTAGTTCCACTTATTCCACCGGTTCCTGGCATCGCAACCCACATACCTGCAATTCCTGAAGGCGCAGTATATACGATACCAAACTTACCTACCGCAGTTCTGATAAACACGAAAGTAAAATATTGATTTGCATCGTGAGTTGAGAAATTAGGACCAGCTGGGTAATAACCAGTGGAGTAATTTGTTACACTATGTCTTAATGTGCCACCTACGATTTTAGCGTCATAGGTTTGTACTGTTCCTGACTGACTATTAAACGCAGTTTGACCAGCCGTAAATACAGGAGTGTCAGTAGATCCAGGGTTTGGAACACGGTATGCAGCAGGAGTTGATGCACCACCAACTAGAGCATTAAAGAAAATGCTGTTTTCATCTAATACTGTAGTTGAACCAGTCGTCGTTGATTTATAAAGAACGATTCCAGCCAGCGCTGTAGTGAACGCACCTGCACCAGTTGCATAACTATTTTGTACTTGTATTGATGGGCCAGTTGAGCTTTGTCCAAAACCAGTAATGATAGAAGCAGTAGTAGGAATGGTGGCACTACCAGAAGCAACAAATAAGTTTTGTGCTAGTGGAGTTGTAACGCCAGCAGTAGCATATGATACTGTAGCAGGAGCATTAAACGCACCACCAGCACTACCAGTAGCAAAGTTATCCGAAGTTGGATACATGTCTCCGCTTAAACGATTAGCCGTTGCAGATAGCGTCCAGCTGTTCGCTGCAGCGCCATCAAAGTGAGCAACGCCACTACTATATCTATAGTTTGGTGATGCTGGTGCAGTAATAGAAACTGGAGTGACAGTTGGACTTCCTGGAGCACTAGAATCATAATACCATGAAGCAGTGTTAGTATTACCTGCACCCCCATGCGTAATTTGAACAGTGTTCCAACCTGCAGGAACTGAAGTTCCACTTGCTGAGATATCAACAGTTTCCCAGAATCCTGGAGTATTAGTTGGGAATGCAAGGTTGTTAGCAATAACTAAAGAAGTATTACTTGTAGTTGTTGTACCAGCATCACCTTGCGCAGTAAAGGTTAGAGTACCAGTAGCAGTAGAAGAAGCGCTAAAGTTAGCACCAATTGAACCACCATTAGTATTGTCGTATAATTTTATTGTGGCTTGATTCCCAGTAATAGACTGAACATAGTAGTAAGAACCAGAAGCCAAACCACCGAAGCCAGTACCAGAAGCCAAGAACTTGTGTCCTGCTTGAATAACACCAGTAACAGGAGTAAGAGTAATAACTGCACTTGTATTCGTAGTGGCAGAAGCAGTTGCGGTAACAACGGTTGCTGTAGTATTACCAACAGTTAATACATGGCTTGCAGTTGTAGATGTATTTCGTAAAACAGTAATAGTACCATTATCTCCCGGACCTTGAGTAGATAAAGTGTTAGTACTAAATGTAGTTCCTCTTAGCGCAGAGACTGTAGAACCAGCGGCAACCTGCAATCCAGAGTTGCCATTAAGTACTTGGGATCCTTGAGCTACTGCAATGCGATAGCTCGTTACACCAGAAATCGTCAACGAAGCGGTTGGGAAATTTGATGGTTGAGTAGGAACGAGTTTACTTAAAATCTGATTCAAAGTACCAATCGTGTCTGTGACACTTGTTGCTGAAGTGAATGTTGCCGCACCGGTTAGTGTGCCAAGAGTTGGGGTGCCAACAGAAATACCAATTGCACTTGGAGCAGTAACAGTTCCGGTAAATGTTGGAGAGGCACTTAATACCATATTACCCGTACCAGTAACAGCATTACTTAGAGTTACGCCACCATAAGTTAATGCAGACTGAAGAGTTGTTGCACCGGCAATATTTGAAGTACCACCAACCCATAAGTTTTCTGCAATACCAGCACCACCTGCAACAGTAAGAGCACCGGTAGTTATGCTAGTTGAAGTGGTTGTTGGAAGAACTGCTAAACGAGTTCTGTTTAAACCAAGATATTTTGTTGAAGTTGTATTATCTGCAGCAGCTGCAAAGAATTCTAATTCATCGTTTGAAGCACCAGAGGAAGTCTCAGCACGAATATATGTAAGGCCATCAACTGAACGAACACCACCTAGTGATGTCCAAGCGCTTCCGTTATACCCTTCAAACGCAATATTATCACTATTAAAGCGAATAGCACCAGTAGTTGATGGCGATTGTTGAGCAGTTGTTCCAGATGGAATTACAAGCGCGTTAGTTCCAACGATAGAAACATAACCAGTGCCATTTGGATCTAAAACAATATTACCATTTGTATCACTAGATGCAATTGTATTTGCTGCACCAGAACCACCAATATTTAAGTTCGTAGTTTTAAGTTGATCGACTTTACTATTTGAGTCAACTAGTATTGCAGAACTTGCTGTCAGTGTACCAGTGACATGATCTAACATATCAGTAAAGTATTTACCGCCAATCACATAATGGTTGGCTGCATCACCGGCAGTTTCTGTTCCAAAACCAATATATAAGCGATCACCACCATTTGATTGCGTACCAGCTAAGGCAGAATACGCTATCTCGCCAGCTCCTAATGTTGATGGATTACCAGCGCTTGGTGATCGCTTAATTCTAATTATTGATGCCATCTTTTATTTCTCCGAATATTAATACTGTCCACCAGTTACATCTTGAGAGTCTAGCACTGTAGTGGTTGTCCATTTTTGTGTTGATGTTCTAAAAACTAAAACTGATCCATCGTTTAAATTAGAACGGTCAACGTCAATTGCATTATTAATTGTAAGTAGAGTCGCAGGACCTTGTATACCCTGAGGACCTTGTATACCAACTGCAACAACTTCAGATGTGCCTTGCGTATTTACTACAACACTAGCTGGAATTGGTGTACTGACTTTTACTTTCATGGTATTCTAGTTATCTCTGGATTAAGTGTTATAATACCCTCGATTACACGAGTTTTAGAACCACCTGCAGCAATTATTTCAACATCATATAGATATCTTCCATGTTTAATTGCTGAGGATGCAACACCTGTAAGTGATAATCTTATCTTGCCTTGAAGCGCATTAGAAACTACGCATGTAAAAGCATACGCAGTAGCAGATCCATAACTTTTTCTAAACTGAGAATACACTGTAACTCCAGTCAAATTCATAGCAATGCCATTATCGTTTTCGAGTGTTATTTCAGTTGTAAAATCAGAACCCTGATCGATATCTAAATAAACGCTTGTAGCCATATCTTATTTATCCAAACGTTGTTCTATAGATGTAAGTTTATCATCTATCTCTTTAATTGCTTCTACAATTAGACCAAATAGAGAATCGTAGTTTAGCGTCATTCTATCTTCTGTTCCACCAATTGATTCTGGAGAAACTGGTTTAACATCCTGAGCGAGAAGACCTGCACTTCTCTTACCAGATTCAGTCATAGTGAATGTATATCCAGTCAATTGTCTGACTTTGGATAGTGCACCTTTAATCTTTTCTAAATCAGTCTTAAATCTTGCATCAGAAAGAGAATTAAATGTTGTAGAGTTTAAAGTGCCTGTACTAGGTTGATAATATAACTTTGTAGAAGAAACTTTTGTTGCAGTGATTGTTCCTGAGGTGACCGTAGTAAACTGGATATAATTCGTAGTAGCAGTAGACGAAGTATCATCCGTAACACTCTGAGCAGCATCAGCCCAGGAAGATGTAGTTCCATTAGTGGTTAAAAACTTACCACTATTACCAGTTTGACTTGGAAGCGAAATTGGAGCTGGTTGCCAAGCTGGAACTCCAGCAGTTACAGTTAGTAATTGACCAGTTGATCCAATATTAAGTTTACTTAATGTATTTGCTGCTGAAGCATATAGAATATCTCCAGTAGCATATGTTCCTGTTCCTGTTCCACCACGGTCAGCGCCAATAGTAGTGGCATTCCAAGTTCCCGTGGTAATGGTACCAACGCTTGCAAGGCTAGATAAAGTGGTTACAGCAGAATTTACCAAAGTTCCACTTGTTGGAAATGTCACGCTCGTGTTGGCTGTTAATGTACCCGTAAAGGTGTAAGCCCCTGACATAGTGACGTTGCCACCAACGGTGATGGTACTTGATCCATTGTTGATTCCCGTTCCACCAGAAGTTGCTGGAAGAGCGTTAGTTAATACTGCAGAAGTTGCATAGACTGCACCACCAACACCAAGCCCACCTCCAACGATGAGAGCACCTGTATAAGTATTAGTAGAAGCAGTCGTTGAATTAATTGCAACAGTGGTGCCCTTTAAAGATACATCTGCAACAGTAGATGCACTAGAAAAATCGGTGACGCTGGTTCCATATGCACCACCTACTCTAATGTACTGAGAAACTGAAGTGTTACCTGCTGTAATAACCATCGATGGATTCTGATCTGTACCAACAGACCATGCTAAAGGATCTGCATGCAGCATCATGATGCCAGTAGCGGTCTTATTCGTATGCTGAATTATATATGGAGCAGTAAAAGAACCAGTAGTCGCAATCCCTTGTATCCAGCGCGCTGTAAGATTTAACGCGTCAGCGCTATCAACGCTAAAGTCTCCATTTACGTCTAAACTAGGTCTAAACACTAGTTTATTAAAATTAGTGTTTAGATAACCGCTTGTCGTAAATGCTTGCGCTGAGGTCTGATTACCGAATGTAACATTACCAATATGATTAGTAGTTCCACTATTTTCAAGCTTTCCATCGTTCAGAGAAGCGAAGTTACCATCGATCTCAGTGTTAGTGAGAGGCGCATTACCCGCGGTCGTACTACCCGGTTTGGTCGGACTAGTTGTATTTCCTCTAAACTTTAGAAATGCCATGATATTCCCTATGAAATTCTATTCTATTATATTTATTGGTTTGAAAAAGAAGCTTCAATTGAATCTAACATTTCTAAAATTTTATTTAGTGCATCTTGAGTATGTTGAATTCTTAAATCTTGTATGATATCGTGCACGTATGTCTTGTAATAAAATGACCAAGTCTCTACACTATTTCCATTTGAACCTTTTATTCTACGCACTAGTTTCTCTGATCTAATGTAATATTCTAAAATCTTTTCTTCTGACGCGGTACCTCTTAAAGACTGAAGATAGATAACATCCATGTTATCATACGCATCATCATTATAGAGAATGGAATTCATAATAAGACAGTTGTCTTCACGACTTAATAAAGTGCTACGGCAATGATTGTCATCTCCGTGTTCAGTACATACTGGACATGCTTCTTTATTCTTTAGATACTCTTCAAGCGAAATTCCCATTATTTAACTCCTGTCAAAAATTTTACGTATTTTGTTGAATACTTTATCAATCATAGATATTGCACTAACAGCTACTAATAACACAGTGGTAATTCCCCAGATCAACGCAGTCTTGAGCCACATTGGTAACTCTGTGTGCTTGTTAAAGCGTCCAATTGATCTACACATTGGCAACCCAATGTTCATGATAAAACGTCCAGCTGGATTGCTCTTGTCATATCCTTCAGCTTTCATGCGATAAGCCATTTCTTCAGCCCACGGTCTGGCAATGACATCAAGATAACATGCCACAATATTACTTTGAATCTGTTGACGACGTTGTTCATCTTGTACCCAGAACAATACAATCTTACGGAACATCACACTGCCTTTGCCTTCTAGCAAATCAACTACAGGTTGTGCCCAACGCAAATAACCATTGAAAGCATCAGGATCTTGGTTTCGTAGCATTGCACCAAACTGTTGATCTGCAGCATTCATTGCCGAGTCAAAGAAGCCCATTTCTGCCAGTTTCTGGCAAATGATTTTACATCCACCACCTGCAGCTGCAGGTGGTGGTGGTGGATAAGGAGTCATAGCTCCCGATATATTATTATATGCTACAGTTGAAGAAATTACATTGGGTATATTGTTACCATAAACACGCTTCCAACTGCCAGAATCTCTTACGTATACATCCGTACACACATTCCACCATCCAAACCCTGAAGAATTCACGGCCTTAACATAAACTTCTTTAACATCTATTAGGTTTCCAGAAGAATTGTATTTAATGTCTGTTTGAGTAGAGTTAAACACGACAGCACCACCTACACCATTGCCGCCGCCAACACCGCCTAATCCAAAACTACTTCCTCCACCATCAGCTAATAACGTATTATTGGACAATTCCATGTGCACAACGGTATTTGCAAAGGTGCTCCCAAAATTTCCGCTCATAGCGCCATTATCGCCGTCAGGAATAGTTCCTCCAGTTCCACCGTTATATCCACCGCCACCGCCGCCAGCTCCACCTCCATCGCCTTGGTGATCTTGGCCATGTCCTCCGCGACCGAACGTAGTTTCTGAAATAGTCTTTTCATCATACGCTGATCGCGTTGTCCACATATATGTTGTCGCGCCTGGCGCAAGAGCAGACGCAGCAACTGAACTAATACCACCCCAATTTCTAGCATATACGTCTACTGTATGCCATCCAGCAGGAACGTAGTGATAAAAATCATGTGGTTGATAATCAGGTGCAGCGGTAGGAGTATTTCCTATGTAATCTGCTACACCGTTTACCTCGCCATTATCAAGCCATAGAAACGCATAGTCATCGGCAGCAATAGTAAATTTATAATTTCCACTTGTTGCAAAGTAAACTTCATACCTACTACGCTCGGCGAGATACTGTATACCGTAGTCATTTAAAAATTTAGAATAATAGCTCAAAATATGCCCCTGCTCGGCCAGGCGTCAACATCTTCAACGGGACCTGTTGGTTGTGGTGGAGAAGCTGTATAATAGTGTTTAGTAGGTTGTATCGTATATACACTTGCATTGCTATAACCATTACTATAGTAACCTCCTCCGCCTCCACCAGGTCCTCCAGGAGAAACCGCAATTATATTTGAAATACTTTGATAACCATTGACGCCATTTTTCCAAATTAAGCTTGCGCCACCGCCACCACCACCGCCACCTGAGCTCCCGGTCGGTCCAGCATTTCCTCCAGATCCTCCGGAATAATTATTAATCGCATATCCGCCAGCTCCACCAGCGTAGCTGGCTGGATTTGCACCACCTCCACCTCCACCAAGCGCGCAATATATTGTTTCGCCCGCTAAAAGCCGAATGCTACCAGTTGTGATTATACCACTATATCCAGGACTACCCACAAAACGATCCGTGCCACCTGCGCCGCCGCCCCCTCCAATCATTTGAAATTCTACAACGCAATTCTTAGACGCAGTTATTTCGTAGACAACGTCTTTATTATATGATAGTAAGAACATATATTAAATCTTAAACCAGAAGTCGCCATCGACAGCATCAGTAGGCTGAGTAGACTGAACGTATTTTCTAGATGTTCCCCATTTATTTTGCAATCCATCTACATACGTAGTATTTGCTTTACTTGCAATTTTATTATCGATAGCTGTACCCATTTGAGTTGTAGTACTATAATTGGCGATAACGTCAGCTATCTTATCTGTAACGTGCTTAGTAGTAGCAATTGCTGTGCTACTTTCAGTAGAGATCTGTGTAGGTGCTGTTGGAGTTCCCGTTAATGCAGGAGAAGCTCTAGGCGCCAATGGAGATATTGCAGTAGAAATTGCAGTATCAGTTGCAGTAGACGTATAATAATTTTGAAGAGTTCTATTAATTCTACTGACTACGTATGCTGTATTTGCAAGCTTGGTTGTTCCAGCTTCATCTGTTCCATCTGTTACAGAAACTGTTGGCGCAGAAGGAGTGCCAGTAAATGCCGGAGAAGCGATAGGTGATTTTAGATCGAGTGCACTATTAATTTGAGTTCTATGTTTTTGAACATAAGAGGTATTTGCTAGAGAATCACTATTGCTGTTTATATCAATATCAACTGCAAACTGAGCGCCACCAGTAAAAATTGGAGCATTTAGAGGAGCAACAGTTTGTGTTACGTTATTTAATCTATAAAATACATTAGTAGAATCAGTCCATACGTCACCATTAGCAAGACTTCCTACAGTAGAAATTCTTGGAGGTATGTTTAAAGATGCACCAGATGTGCTTGATGCTACTAACGTTAATTTACCCACCATTGGAGTGTCACCGCCTATGTGTACTACTCCGAGACTAGTTCTAGCGGCTGCTTCTGTAATAGCATTAGTTCCTCCATTAGCAATTGCAATTAAGCCATCAAAATTGTGTGCTAAGATAGCAGAATCTGAAATGCCAGCATAATCGGCCTTTCCAACTAAGTCGCCTCGAAATTTTCTAGCAAATATGTCTGAGTTAGTATCCCTAAGCGCTATTGTACTTAACGTGGAACCAGTTGAAGGAGCATATCCTCTTAATTTCCATACATCTAAATTTGCAACTTCTGCAGTAAGAGCATTTATCTTATCACGAACGGAAATAGAATTAAAATCAACTATATTTAATTTTGTTACTAGGTTATCGGTAATGTATCTAAAATTATTATCTAGCTCAGTTACAGTGAGAGGATATCCCTTTTCGCCACGATAAGTAATGGATGATCCTATACTAGAACCAACTGGTGTTAAGTTAACGGAGAACTTAGCAAATTCAATCGCGGTAGTTCCAACCGTGATAATTCCGTTGGTACTAATGGTCCAACCAGTATCAGCAAATGTACTACCTTCTTGTACGAATATAATAGTACCTGCAGTTTGTGATGATGCTGCAGCAAAATCGCTCGCACGATCTAATCTGTAATTCGCTGATACCTGAGTTACGACGTATATGCCATTTTGTATTTTGTCAGATTGCGCTTTAACTAGTATTCTATCCCCAAGAACTACAGTAGTCCCATCAATTAGGATTGATTCTAGGTTAGTAGTAAGAGGTATATTTACTGTAGTAGCTAATCTTGCTTGTGTAAGAATCTGTGCCATTTACTCGCCTTTAACTAATTGTTTAAGCAATTGCTTTATTTCTTGCATATCGCTTTTAAGTTCTTGTATTTCATGAGATTGCTTGTTAACAATATCTATCTGTCTTTTCTGAGCGTCTCGTCTTTTCTTATATTCTTCAAACTCATAATTGCTAGTAGAGATAATAGCATGAGAGGACATGTCTCTTATAAGAGACTCATGTCCATCTACTTTCTTAAACAGTGCCATCATGCTGCACACGCTATAACTCTGAAGTCTTGTATACGAGGCACCTTAGCCTTATTCGTAGACTTCATTACTAACTTAATTATTACGCTATCGAATAAATCTAAACCTTCTGCACTTGCTACTATTTCAGAAAACTCTGTAGATGATTTACTATAACTCGATGGAAGCATTTTATAATAACGTGATTCAATGAAGTCACCATCTACGCTATTTCCAGTCTTATAATAAATTTCAACTTCTGCTTCATTCGGTATCAGTGCTCCGAACATAATGCGAAGCATATCAGATGTACGAGAAAAGTTTATCTTCTTAGTTACATATTTACTATGCGTAGATCCGCCAATCGATGCATACTCTGACTTAAAGTGAGACATCCAAGTAAGAGTTACTAGACTTGCAGATATAATAGGTTTACTAGAATCTAGTGCTTCTAAAGTTAGATATAAGTTTCCAGCACCGTCACGGCTCTTAT